>Ga0163108_10000023_pt1 | contig 99258 bp, 70 predicted proteins | sample Fk1155metaG_FD_109644 | JGI IMG/M metagenome (GOLD analysis project Ga0163108, IMG submission 109644) | Marine microbial communities from the Central Pacific Ocean - Fk160115 155m metaG | ecosystem: Environmental > Aquatic > Marine > Oceanic > Photic zone | place: The Central Pacific Ocean...
CACACAGGAAATCACGACACCGACCACAACGACCAGCAGTTCCGTCAAGCCGTTGAGTAGCGGTCTGCTGGCCTCGATTGGCGCCTTGATCTTCGGCCTCGGACTGGGCTGGTTCTTCATCGGCCGTGGCCGAGGCTGATAGCGAGCGGGCCCGGGTGACCGGTTCGGTCACCGACACCTCTGATCACCCGGTTTTCTTCCGGAGCCGTCCCGATGAAGATCAGTCACCTGGTCGTCCAAGAAATTGTCCACCGCCGCCTGAATTTCCTGCTCGCCGTGTTCGGAGTCTCCGTCGCCATCGCCTGCCTGGTCGGTGCCGCCACGATGCTCAACGCCGGCGAGATCCAGACCGAACAGGCCATCCGGGAAAGCAAGCAGGCTGCAGAGAAGGCCGTCCGGAAGAGCAAGCAGGCTGCCGAGAAGGCCGGCAAGCAACTGCAGGATGAAATGCGGAAGATCACCAAGGGCCTGGGTTTCAATATCGTGGTACTGGCCGAGGACGAGGACCTGGGAGCGTTTCATGCCGAGGGCACACCGACAAAGACGATGCCCCAGGAATACGTCACCCGGCTGGCCAAGTCGCCGATCGTCGTCATCAATCACCTGCTGCCGATCGTGACCAGGAAGATCGAGTGGCCCGAGGCCAAGCAGACGATCGTGCTGACCGGGACACGTGGCGAGGTGCCCCAGGCACACCGTGATCTGAAAAAGCCTCTGCTGGATCTCGTCCCCCCGGGAAAGATCGTCCTCGGCCATCACCTGCACACCTCGCAGAATCTCAAGCCCGGAGACACACTGACGCTCAAGCAACGAAAATTCGAAGTTCTCAAGTGCCACCCCGAGCGAGGCAGCGTCGATGACGTCACCGCCTGGCTCAATCTCGAGGAAGCCCAGGAAATGCTCGGCATGCAGAACCTGGTCAACGCGATCCTGGCACTCGAGTGCAACTGCGCCACGGTCGACCGGGTCGCCGAGATCCGTGGCGAGATCGCCAAGGTGCTGCCCGGAACGAAAGTGCTCGAACGGGGCCGCAAGGCACTGGCACGCGCCGAGGCCCGCAACAAGGCGAAGAAGAGTGCCGACCGGGCCGTGGCCGAGGCCGAGGCGTCGGGGACACGACTGATGGCCGATGCCGAGGCGTCGGGGGCACGATTGATGGCCGACCGCCAGGAACTGACCTCGGTGATGGTTCCGGTTGCGATGATCGGCAGTTTTGCCTGGATCGCTCTATTGGCCCTGGGCAACTCGCGTCAGCGACGCTCCGAGATTGGCATTCTCCGCGCCATCGGCCTGGGCAGCCGCCAGGTCCTGGTGCTGTTTCTCGGCAAAGCCCTGCTGGTTGGACTGACCGGAGGAGCGATCGGGTATGCGATCGGCTTCCTGGCCGGATCACGATGGGGAGCCGCCGTCGATGCCGACCTGTACCAGGCCCGCTGGCTGGTCACGGCGCTACTGTTGGCCCCGCTACTGTCGGCGGCGGCCAGCTGGATTCCCGCGTTGCTCGCTTCGCGGCAGGATCCTGCCGTCGTACTGCAGGAGCAGTAATCTGATGGCACCCGCCACGTCATTTTTCGATTCCACCCCGGTTTGTTCCACATGCTGATTTCCCTGGATCACGTCACCAAGACCTATCGTGGCAACGATCAACCCGTGGTCGCCGTCAACGATGTCTCGGTTGAAGTCGCCGCCGGAGAATTCGTCGCAGTTGTCGGTCCCAGCGGCTGCGGCAAGACCACGCTGTTGCTGGTTGCCGGAGGGCTGCTGGGCCCCGACAGCGGCGAGGTCCAGATCGACCTCCAGGATCCCTACGCGCTGTCGGCAGACCAGCGGGCCCGGTTTCGCGCCGAGCGGATCGGGTTTGTCTTCCAGCAATTCCATCTCGTTCCCTACCTGAGCGTGCTCGACAACGTTCTCGCTCCCGCGCTGGTCACCGGTGAGCGCGATGCCGCCGACCGGGCCCTGGCGCTGATCGATCGTTTCGGACTCAGCGACCGCCGGAACCACCGACCGGGACAGCTGAGCACCGGAGAACGACAACGGGTGGCACTGGCCCGTGCGTTGCTCAACGATCCCCGGGTGATCCTGGCCGACGAACCGACCGGGAACCTCGACGGAGAGAACAGCGAGGACGTCCTGCAGGCACTGCAGACATTTGCCAACGACGGGGGCGCGGTGCTGCTGGTCACGCACGACCCGGATGCGGTCGCCTTTGCCGGACGCACGGTCACCCTCGACAACGGACAGGTCGCGATGCAGACAGGTCAAGAAAAAGTGGCCTCCGACTGACCACGCTCTCTACAGCCCCTCCAGGAATCGCACCAGGTCGCGGCTTTCACGAGGGGAGATTTTCCTGGGCAACTGGTGCCGGAAACGTCTGAACACCTCCTCGAGCGATCTCGCCCGATTGTCGTGAAACATCCTCCGGCGTTGCCCGACACCGCGCAATGACGGGGGATTGGAGCGGGTGGGTCCGTTTGGACCGGCAAGCCCCACGTCGTAGATGTCCGGCGAGGTATACAGCGGGGGAGTATGGCAACGGCCACAACGGAAATCCCGGAAGAGCTGCCGGCCACGGGCGATCATGGCTCGCTCGTCGGATGATTCGGGCGGTCGTCCCGGGGCGGGACGCACCAGGCTGCTGACAAAGATTTCCAGGTCGTGAAGTTGTCCGGATGTCGGGCGAGCGCCTCGCATGGTGGTTGTCACCGACTCGACCATCTGGTCGCGGAGCGAGGCCATCCGGCCGTCCCAGGCCCAGGGACGGGTGTCGATTGTGCCCAGCAGCGAAAGAACCCGTTTGCCGGAACCGAAGCCACCGTCGCCGAGCGTGTCGGCCAGCAGCCCATTGCTGTGACCATTGGTGTGGCAACTGTGGCAGCTCATCCACCCATCCCGCGACAACCGGGCATCGAAGAACAGCCGTTCGCCACGCTCGTGCGCCCCCTGCTCGGGTTGCGGACCCAGTGACACGTCGGCAACACGGCGGGCGGTGTCGAGATCGATGAAGCTGAGCCGATCGTCGAGCGTGGCGACGACGACGGCGTGGCGACGATCCGGAGCCAGCCACACCCGGGTCGGCCGATGCCCGGTACCTACCCGGGTCAGTTCGATGCGGTCGTGGTGACCGATCCCCAGTTGGTGAACACCCGAGAGTGCCACGACGAACGACCCGTCGTGCCGCACGGCCACCCCGGCCGGATCCCCGGCGGCATTGCCGGCCTGGCCAAGCAGAACGACCGAGCCGGGCCGGACCGGCAACCTCGAGTCGGCGAGCAGGTCCGGAAGCGGGATTCGCCGGAGATTATTGGTGATCAACAGGCCCCAGAGAACATCGTTGGGAGAACTGCGTGCTGCGGAGTTGAGCACCTGGTGCGAGAGCACCAGGTGGCGACCAGACGGCGACAGGGCCAGGCCACTGATGTTGTGCGCCGACAGTTGATGAGTGCGCCGCACGCGGCCGGCGGCGACATCGACGACCGACAGTTGACCACCGACCGCATCGGCGACGACCAGCATGTCGGTACCGGGCAGCCAGAGCAGGTGCCGGGCCGCCATGGGCAGTGCCAGCCGGGTTCGCGGGATGGGGACTTCCTTCGACAGGTCCAACAGTGTCAGCGACCGGGCCCACGGCGACGTCACACCGGCCCAACCACCTCGCGGGTCAACGACCAGCTGCGCCGGTTCGTCGGCCAACGGCACCCGGGCGACCGCTGCTGGTTGTCCCTTGCCGAGGTCGAGTACGACAATCTGTCGCCGGCCGGCGTCGGCCACCAGGACCCGGCGGCCGTCGGGAGTCACGGCGAGATCGCTGGGACGGCCGCCGATCGAGGTTTCGTCGAGTACTCGTCGTTTCGCCACGTCGATGCGGCTGATCGTGCCGCTGTCGCGGTTGGCGACCAGCAGTTGACGACCCCCGTCAACCGCGACCAGGGCAACGGGGCGGCGGAACCGGCGGGCCAACGGAACACCGGTCGGCTTGCCGGACGCGGCCAGCGGGGCCTGACAGGCCGACTCCAGCAACAAGACCGGCAGCAATACGGCGATCAATGGCCAACGACGACGCCCACGCATGGTCCGCTGAGTCTAGCAGATTCCCGGGACCGGGGTTGATGGCCGGTGCGGCAGCAGCCGATTGACACCATCAACGGACCGCAGATAGGCTCGCCGTCGTGAATGCATTCGGCTGGTGCCTGGTTGTCGGAATCAACGGCGCGATCATTGCGTTCGGACTCTGGAAGTCTCGCGAGACAAACCGGGCGGTGGACTGGATGCTGGCGGCCCGCGGGCTGCCCTGGTGGATGGTGGGCCTGTCGATGTTCGCCACCGCCGTTGACAGCGGCGATTACGTCGCCGTGGCCGGCGCGGCCTACCAGAACGGGATGAACTTCATCACCGACTGGTGGCTGGGTATCACGATTGGCTGGTTCCTGGTCGCCTGGGCCGTCTTCCTGCCAATGTACCGCAGCGGGATGTTCACCAACGCCGAATACCTGGAACGGCGATTTGATCCGGGGGCCCGTGTGATCGCCGTGATCGTGCAGGTACTTTACCGCACCAACGTCCTGGGCAACGTGGCCTATTCGCTGTACCTGACGTTCAGCCTGCTGACCGGCTGGGGTGACGCCACGTGGTACCTCGTGGTGGCGATCGCCGCCGGGGCGGCGGCCTACACGGCGATGGGAGGCCTGAAATCGGTGGTGCTGACCGATTCGATCCAGTCGGTCGTGATGCTGGCTGCCGCGGTGGTGATGTGGGTCGTCGTCTACCAGGCCGTCGGCGGATTTGCCGGGATGGAAAAGACAATGGTCGAGGCAAACGTGAGCGAGCGGGTCCGCGGGGCCATGACGCACGTGGGAAAACACCTCGAAGAAGGCGTCCCGGCCTGGCTGGTGATCGTCGGCTGGATCATCACGCTGACGGCCTACTGCGTCGTCAATCACAGCCAGTCGATGAGAATGCTGGCCGCACGCAGCGAGTGGGACGTGAAGATGGCCGCGGTCGTCGCCGCCGCGGTGACCGCCGGCGTGATGTGGTTCAACGTCACGCTGGGAATCCTCGGACGGGGGGTGCGGCCCAACCTGCCGGCCGAACGGGCCGACGACATTTTCCCGATCCTGATTTCCGAACACCTGGTCCCGCTGGGCGGGGGGTTGGCCGGGATCGTTGTCGCCGGATTGCTGGCCGGAGGCATCTCGACCTTCGACTCGATCGGTTCGTCCCTCTCGGTCGTCTTCACCCGCGACCTCTACGCGAGGTTCCTCGTCCGCAATGCCAACGACTACCACTACCTCCGGGTCTCCCGCATCACCACCTTCGTCGTGATCGGCGCCTCGTTCGCCTACGTTCCCTTCCTGAAAATCGGGATGGTGAAGTTCTATCTCGAGATGATCAGCGTCACCGTGCTGCCGTTGATGACGGTGTACCTGGCCGGCATCTTCACGCCCGCACATCGCAAGAGCGGTCTGGTCGGCCTGGCGTTTGGCTGCAGTTGCGGGCTGGCAAGGTTTCTCTGCGAGATGTCCGACCATGCGTTCCCCGTCTGGTGGTCCAACAAATGGTACGGGTTTCTCTGGAGCATCGGCGCAACCGCACTGGGCGTGCTGCTGACAACACTCGTGCTGGGACGGGCCCGGCGAGAGGAACTGCAGGGACTGGTCGTCTGGTTGCCCGCGACCGCCGGTGAGGGACCGGTGCCGGTCGGCGAGATCGAAGCGTCGGGAGAAATGCGCTCCGAGCGTCAAGCCGACGAGGGCAATTGGCTCGAGAAAACACGCCGCGAGTTGATCGAACTGCCGAGGCATCCGTTCGATGATGCCCGGACCCGGTTGCCACTGAGAAAACAGCCCTGGTTGTGGGCCACCATCGTGTTGGGCATTCTGGCCTACCTGAACCTCGTCGTCCTCTGGTGATGTCGACGACAATCCGATCGGAGTCTGTGATGTCGACGCTGCGTGACACGACCGGGAAGGAACACAGGCTCGAGGACCGCAACGGCCGCTGGCTGCTGCTGGTGTTTCACCGGCACCTGACGTGACTGCCCTGACGGGAACACCTGCTGCAGTTGCAGCAGTCGGCCGAGGAAATCAACCGCCTGGAGTTGGATGTGCTGGCGGTAACGTTTCAGCCACCCGAGCCGGCGCGGGCCTACGTCGAGGAGACTGGCTGGCCGTGGCCGCTGCTGGTCGATACCCAGCGGACACTCTACACGACCCATGCCCTTCCCCGTGGAGGGTACTGGGCGATCTGGGGTCCGGCGTCGTGGTGGGGATTCCTGAAGTTGATCTTCAAGGGGCGACGGTTGCGGCCACCCGCCGGTGACGTCTACCAGCTCGGCGGTGACGTGCTGATCGACCCCGACGGCATCACACGGTTTCACCACGTGACCAGGACCCCCGTGGATCGACCCCCTGTCGAATCGATTCTGGAGATGGTTCGCGCGTGACATCCGGCCAAACGACTCGCCCTGAAGAAACCGGCCAGGTCAACCACCGAGTCCCCGAGATCTCTCGATGCTGGATATTCACACGCACGTTTTCTGCTGGGGAGAGAACCCCGAACAGGGATTCCTGTCCGAACAGACCCGCCGTCGCTGGTTGACGCGGCTGATCGTCAGGCTGACTGGCTTGAACCGCGAACCCGGCGAGACACGAAGCGAGCAGATCCGCAACCGGCTCATCCGCCAGTTGGACGAATCGCGACTGCAACGCGCCGTGGTCCTGGCCCAGGACGCTGTTTACCGCGATGACGGTCAGCCGGACCTCTCGAGAACCCACTTTTACGTCTCCAACGACTACGTGCTCGAACTGGCCGGTCGCCACGAGAAGATCCTGCCGGGATGCTCGATCAACCCGGTCCGGGAAGACGCGCTGGAGGAACTCGAGCGATGTGCCCTGGCCGGTGGCCGGCTGGTCAAGGTGCACACGGCGATCCAGGGAGTCGATCCGTCGCTGCCCCGGTTCGACGCGTTCTATCGACTCGCCGCCCAACTCGACGTCACGCTGATGTTTCATACCGGCTACGAACACTCCTGCCAGGTGATCTCGCAGGCCTTCACCGATCCCCGTCGCCTGGCCCGTCCGCTGGAACACGGGTTGAGAGTCATCGCGGCCCACTGTGGAACGTGCGCGTTTTTTGACCGCGAGGATTACTATCCGGGGTTTGTCGAGATGATGCATGCCTACGAGAACCTGTACGGTGACACGTCGATCCTGGCCACCTGGCCGCGGCGACGCGCGTTGGCACGACTGGCGGCCGAACCCGAATCGCTCAGGCGGCGACTGTTGCACGGCAGCGATTTCCCGTTTCCGCCTGCCCGCATCCCTTATCTCCACCGCATCGGCTTCTCGGCCGCCGGCAGCGGCAATCCGCTGGATGTCGACCTGGCGATCAAGCGCTCCTTCGACCTGGGACCGGATTACGCAACCCGGGGGCTGCAGTGGCTGGAACCGGATTCATCGGTCGAGACGGTCGAGGCGGCTGCGGTCTGTGCTAGGATGGCCGCTCCCTGGGACGGATGAAATCAACGCGCCATGCCCGGTGACTCCCTCAGCAGCATCGCCGTCGAAGGGGCTCGGACGGTGTTTGCCGTCCACGAGCATTTCCAGCGGCTCAAGCAGTCAGCCCAGGTCCTCTCGGACGTGGCACGGTCGAGCGACCGGGGATATTTCACGCCGAGCGAGGACGAGGAGACACGGCACCTGCTGATCTCGTACTGGCAGAGCCGCAACGCGCTGCTCGAGGTCGTACTGGAAATGAAGGACACCCAGGAACGCGAAGACGCCTTCCTGGTCGGTTATGCCGGTGCCCTGGTCCTGGCCGACGCGGCCCGGTTCCTCCGCCGGGAATTCGATGACCGGCCCGTCGTTCGCGAGAAACTCAACGAACCAGCGCCGGCCTTCGGGATTCCCAAAGGCGTCTACGACCGGGTCCAGGCCTCGCTGGCGAATCCCGTGCACGCCTGGCACCTCTACCATGCCGCCAGCTACTTCGACGAGAACCGAACTGACCTGCAGGCGATGGTTGAAGGTTCGCCGCTGGCGGTCCTGCCCGGAATCATCGAACAGCTGCAGACGTCGGCTCACGTGTCGCTGGGCGAGTATGCGGTGCAGAGTACCCGGGTGCGAGCCCGGCAACTGGTATCGAGGTTGCGCGGCGACCTGCTGCACCGAGCCCTCTACGGGTTGCAGAAGTCGGTCTCGAGTGCCGTTGCCGATCTCTACCTGGTGCCCGGCCACGATCCCGGCTTGCCGGAATCCATCGTCTCAGAACTGCGGACGCTGATTCGTCCCGGCGACGTGATCATCGTCCGCAAGGAACACGCGGTCACGAACTATTTCCTGCCCGGGTTCTGGCCCCACGCCGCGCTGTACCTGGGAAGTTGTGACGAGCTTGCCGAACTGGGTTTCGACCGCAGCGAACAGGCCGGTCGTCACTGGGACCGGCTGTTGTCATGCGATCCCGATGAACCGTGCCGCGTGCAGGAGGCCAAGAAGGACGGGGTCTGGATTCGTTCGTTCCAGTCGCCCCTGCACAGCGACGCGATCACCATCCTCAGACCCCGGCTCGACCAGTCACAGGTGCTCGCTGGACTGGTCCGTGGAATGTCTCACACGGGCAAGCCCTACGACTTCGATTTTGACTTCACCCGTTCCGATCGACTGGTCTGCACCGAAGTGGTGTACCGGTCGTTTGAAGGGATCGGCGACATCCGTTTCAACCTGACCCGCCGTGCCGGTCGCATGACCCTCTCGGCCGAGGACCTGATCGCGATGGCCGTCGAGGGTCGTCACTTCGATCCGGTGGCAACCTACGCCCCGCCCGACCATGACCAGCTGCAGACCGGCTCGGATGCCACGGACGTGCTGCGGGCGACCGCCGCCTCGCTCGACTGATCCAGGTCGGCGGGCCTAGAAGTCCTTGCGTGAGACGTACAGGCAGGTCAGCCCGAGAATCACGACCAGGAACATCGCGTTGCTGACGAGTGGCGTGCGAACGTCGATCTCGAACTGGTCGGCCTGCAGGTCATCGTTGTCGCCCGAGACCGAGACCGTGTCTTCGTCCTCGAACAACCTTTGCACGACGGCATTGAGTTGCCCCGGCTTGGGAAAGACGGTGTAGATCGGCAGCAGGGCATAGTGGTAGACCGCCTGCAATGTCGTCAGTGGCGGATCGAACGAGCGGAGCGGGGCCAGGTCGGGCAGCTGGTACTCGTTGATTCTCATGAACAAGTCGCCGACGAGCAGCGTGTTTTTTTCTGTGAAGGCCAGCGCCCGCACCGTGCCGCCAATCGCCCTCCCGGTGACCAGTCGCTGCGTGGTCGTGTCGAACAGCCAGGCCTGGCCGGTATGGTTCAGGACGGCCAGGAAACGACCATCGGACGATCCCGCGGCCCATCGCGGCTTGGATGGGCCCCCGGGAACCTGTGTGTCGACGGGTTGAAGTGTCCGGGCATCGAACATCCGGTAGTTGCCCTCGGCCAGGGCGACCAGCACCCGGTCGCCGGCGATCGCCAGGATCGCCGCCTTTTCGGTCGCCAGGTCCTTGCTGACCGTTTTCGAGTAGATCTGCTCGGTTTCGCCCTCACCGCGAGCCAACAGGGCGAGTTGCCCCTTGCTGTAGACGACAATGTTGTTGGTGGCCGGATCCATCGCGGCGGCGAACGGGACTGGCCAGCGTGGCAACTTGCCGGCTGTGGCTTCGACGAACTTCCCCAGTCCGTCCCGGTTCCCGAAATCCAATCCGAAGATCTTGAATGGACGATGAGTCTTCTCCGGGTTCCCCTCGAATCGAAACAACCCGCCCGGCCCGATGACCAGAATTTCACCTGCCGACGAGAGAAACAGTCCCCGAGGAGAAAGCGGCACGGTGATGCCACCCCGCCGTGACCAGTTGTCGGCGGCGCCGGCCACGAACAACCGTCCCGGCCCTCCCCCGGGCAGAAAGACCGGTGCCGCCTTGCTGACAGCAACCAGTCGTTGCTTTTCGGGATCATAGAGCGGACCCAGGAACGGGAATCCACGTCCGACCCGAACGGCAACGGCCCGCAGTCCCTGCAGGTCTTCGGTTGAATCGAACACTTCTTCCCATGCCCCGGCCGCCTTCGACCAGCCGAATGTCTTGCCCGCCGAACTGGTTGCCAGCAGGGCTTCGCCGGCCGGGACGATCGTGTGCACCCGCGTCCCGTTCAACTCGAACTGTTCGGCCGAGCTCTTGGCCGCATCGACGACAAAACAGGCGAACCAGAAAACGACGACCATCACGACCGAAAGGATCGGGCCGCGAAACAGTACCCCCGTGGCGGCTGAAACCGAGTAATAGAGGACGAACAGGAACAGGTAGATCGGCAGGCTCAACAGCAACCCGTCACTCCAGATCCCAAATCGCCAACCGACGATCAGCCACATGCCGATGATCAGGTACCCGGCGTTCAAAAGGGTGAACGCGCAGCCGCCGAAGAACTTCGAGAGAAACACCAGCGAGCGGGAGACCGGCTTGGAAAGCAGCAGGTCGATCGCGCCCGGTTCGAACATCCGTGGCACAATCGGCGCGGTGACAAGAATCGCGATGAACGTGCCAAGCACGGAAACGAAAAAGAAGATGAAAGCCTGCAACACCCCCTTGACCGATGTGTCGAGTTCCTTGTCATCGAGGCTGAAATCGTCAAACAGCACATAGCCGAGGTAGGTCGGCGTGACGACATCACGTGGGCTTGGACGAACGTCATCGGGCAGCGCCGCCTCCAGGACCAACCGGTTCAGCCGCTGGCGTTGCTGTTTCGAGACATCGCCGGTGGCCTTCAGCTTCCGGGCCTCATCCGAAAGCGACGCGTCGGCCACGTCCAGCACCGTGGCGAAGTCGTCGGTCTCAAGTTGCGAGTCGATGGCCTCGCGGATTTCACGCAGGAACCGCCGCCGACCGCCGCCGTCGCGAGTGAAACTCTCGACCTGCTTCTGCAACTCGTCGGTCAGCCGATGCCGCAGGCGGCCGACCGGAGAATCGGCCGGGACGTCGCGGAGTCGCACGACGAAATCGGGCCAGTCGAAAACGTCACGGAAATCCAGCCCGGTTCGCACGGCCGGGGCGACCGAGAGTCCGCTGAACAGGACCAGGAACCCCGTGATCAGGATCAGCAGGACCCAGAGAACCTTCGAGGCCAACGTCTCGCGAAACGCATCCTTCAGCACGGCAAGGTAAGCTCTCATCGCTCACCCCCGGCCGTTCGCACCATTTCCAGGAATGCCTCTTCCAGGGTCAGCCGTCGCCGGGTGATCGCGAGCAGGCTGACGTCGGCCTGCCGGAATTGATCGACGAGAGCGTCGAGTGCCGCCTGGTCAAGTGCCGGGACGGTTACCTTCCAGCGGTCGCCGTCCCGCACACGTTCCACGACCACCGCCGGCAGGATCCGGTTGATCGACTCGGCATCACCGCTCAGTTCGAGAACCACCTCGGCGGCGGCCGCGTCGGTCAGCTTGGTCAGTTCCTCGACAGGACCCACCCGCAGAACTTCTCCCTTGTGGAGAACCGCAACACGGTCGCAGACAAGTTCCACTTCCTGCAACAGGTGACTGTTGAGAAAGATCGTCTTGCCCTGGCTCTTGAGCAGGTTCAGCACATCGCGGATTTCCGAGCGGCCGACCGGATCGACGCCGTCGGTCGGCTCGTCGAGAATCAACAGGTTGGGCTCGTGCAGCATCGCCTGGGCGAGTCCCAGCCTTTGCAGCATACCCTTGGAGTACTTGGTGACCGAGGTGCGACCCCACTCGGACAGCCCGACGGTTTCGAGCAGTTGCTGCCGCCGCCGCCGGGTTTCGGACACGGTCAATCCGCTGAGACTGCCGTAGAATTCCAGTGCCGAGTTGCCGGTCAGGTGCCGGGGAATCCGGTGCCCTTCGGGCAGGTATCCCACCTGCTTTCGCCCGACCCGTTGACCGGCCGGATACCCCAACAGCGTCGCCTCGCCGGCCGTCTTGCGGACGATCCCCAGCAACACCTTGATCAGCGTGGTCTTGCCGGCCCCGTTGGGACCGAGCAACCCGAAGATCTCACCGCGACCAATCTCCAACGACACGTCCCGCAGCGCCTCGATCCGCCGTCGACGCAACCAGCCGTCGCGGTAGACTTTGCCGAGATCGTTGACGCGGATGACAAGCTCAGTGGTCGTCACGATTCCCCCGAATCAGTGGTGGATCCGCAAACCGAGCAGTTATCGAGTTTCAGCAATCGCCGTCGTCGGAACGTCATGTCACGAAGATCGTAGGTCAACAGCGTGCCGGCCAGTGGTTCGCCCAGTCCGGAAAGTACCTTGATCGCTTCCATGGCTCCCAGGCAGCCGATCGTTCCCGAGACCGCACCAAAGACCGGGAACTCGCGCCGCCAGCTGGGAGGATCCTCCGGATACAGGCAGGCCAGGCAGGGGGTTTCCCCGGGAAGGATCGTGGTCACCTGCCCCTCCAGATCGTACATCGCACAATCAACGAGCGGCTTTTTCTGTTCGATGCACTGCCGGTTCATGGCAAACCGCTCGGGAAACAACGGCGCGCAATCGACAACCAGGTCGACCTCGCCGACAAGCCGCTCGGCGTTTGCTTCCGAGAGGTTCTCGGCGACCGACAGGATTTCCAGCCGTGGATTGAGTTCCTTGAGCCGCCGCTGGGCCGATTCTACCCGCGATGTTCCCAGCCCGGCGTGGGTCATCAGCAACTGGCGATTCAGATCGCTGGGCTTGATGTTGCCGGCGTGGGCCAGCACCAGCCGGCCGATGCCGGCGGCGGCCAGTTCATAGGCGACGACGCTGCCGAGTCCACCGACACGGGAAACCAGCACCGAGGCGTCGCGAAGTTTCTGCTGCCCGGTCTCGCCGAATCCCGGCACCCAGATTTGCCACTCGTAAACGGCGCGTTCTTCATCGGTCAGCGGCGGCATCGCGGTGTCATCCTCCCGAAACCGGTGACAGCAGCGTGACGGTGTCGCCGTCGCGAACCAGGGTCGAATCGTCGTCCCAGCGAACCTGGTCCTCGCCGAGAAAAACCAGGATCGATCGTCGAGGCGCACCCTCACCATCCAGCAGGATGTTGCTGAGCGGTCCGCCGTGCCGCTCGGCGACCTGCCGTGCCAACTCGGCGATCGTGCACGGGGCGGCGAGTTCGATCGACTCGGACCCGATCCCGGCAACCTGCTTGACCTGGGCGGCATATTCCACGGTAACGTTCATCGCACTCCCGGTGTCTTGACTCCAGATCGTCCCGATTGACAGCTACAACGACAACCCACGTGACCCCCAGATCCGGGCGATGACCAGCACGGCAACGGCACACCCGACCATCAACAGCGACACGGCAACGGCCCCCTCGAGATTTCCGATACTCATTTCCAGGAACACCGTTGTCGAGAGCACCTCGGTCTTCATACGGGTCGCCCCGGCAAAAATCAGCAGCGGTCCGAATTCCCCCAGTGCCCGGGCCCAGGCCAGCGTACCGGCGGTCAGCATGCCCTGGCCGGCCTGCGGCAGGACAATCCGCCAGAACGCCTGCGACTGGTTGCAACCCAGCGTCAGCGCCACCTGTTCCAGCCGGGGGTCTATCTGGTCGAAGGTGGCCCGCATCACTCGAACGGCGAAGGCGGTGGCAACCATGTACTGGGCCAGCACGACGGCGGGGATCTGGAAGACGATGTCACGGCTGAACAGGCGAAACGGCCAGAACTGGAACAGGATCAACAGGCTCAGACCCACGACCAGTGGCGGCAGCACGATCGGGATGTCGAGAATTGCGTCGAGCAGGTTCTTGCCGGGGAAGTCCCTGCGACTGATCAGGTAGGCCGCCGGCACCGCCGTCAGCAGCGAGAGAATTGCGGTGACCAGGCAACTGATCATCGTCAGCTTGACCGCGTAACGAATCTCGGGTTTTGCCAGCGCCGTTCCCATCGCCAGGATCGGCCGCAAAACGGGCCGCGACCATTCCAGGGCTGCCGGCAACGAGACGGTGTCGGCGGACGCGTCGAGTCCCATGTAGGCGACATCGGCGACCAGCAACCCGATCAGCAGGACGACGTAGACACCCGAAATGAGCATCAGGCCGATATAGAACGGCAGGTCCGAACGCGGCTGGAACGCATCCGTCTCGGCAGGTTCGGTCGAGGAAGATCCCGTGGACATTGGACCGGTGACATTACGGGTTGGACTTGTCGGTCTCGAGTCGCCAGTGGAAACCGGCGGACTCGAAGTCCTCGCGGCTGCGGGTAATGTGCTGCTTCAGTCGGCGGGCGAGGTGTTTCTGTCGGCTGGATCGCGCGATGCCGAAAGGCTGGATTGCCTTGGCCGCCTCCGACGAAATGCGGACCGTGTCGACCTTGTCGCTCTCGGCGATGGCGTCGGTCAGGTAGGCCAGCGAGGCATCGGCGGCCCCGGTTGCGACCGGGGCGATCAGCAGTGCCGACGTGGCGGTCTGGGTGACCACGTTTTTCGTGATCGCATCGAAAACTCCCTCGGCCCGCAGCACCTGTCGCGTCAGGATCCCGATCGTACACTGTTCGGGCTGACCGATCGCCACGCGAACTCCCGGTTTCGTCAGGTCGACCAGTGACTTGATGCCCCGGGGGTTCCCCTTGGGCAAGGCAATCACCACCTCGGTGTCTGAAACCTCGACCGCTTCCTGGAACAGGTCCCCGACGGCGTCCAGGTAATAGGTATCACAAGCCATGTAGGTATCGGGAAATCCGACCGTTTCCTGGTCGCGAATCGTCTTCATCTGGGCTGTCAGGATTCCGCAACCGTTGTAAATGGTGTTGACCTGCACACCCTCCCGCTGCTGGAACGCGGTGATCACTCCCTCGACCGCTCGCCGGTTGATCGAGCCACAGAAAAACGTCAGTTCCGGAATCTCGGACCACTCATCTCCCTCGACGGGCTGGAAGCCCTTCTCCTTGAATTTCAACAGGCCCCGGTCGCGGGCGGCCAGGTAGCGGGCGAAGCGGATTGCCGCGGTCGGATTCTCTGAACTCTTGAGAACGCCAACCGTCACCAGCACCCGGCCCTTGTCCAGTTCGGGAACCGAAACCGCATCGATGCCATCGACAAGTACAGTGGTCGTGTCCCAGATGATTGCCGCGTCGACGCTGCCGATCTTGACCGCGTTGGCCACTTCCGGAACCGTCGGCAGGAAGGTCCCGGTCCTGGTGACGAAGGCCTGGATATCCTTCCAGTCTCCCGATGCCGTCAGCAGCTTGCGGGCCCGCTTGCCGATGGCTGCCTGTTCGGGATTCCCGATCGCCGTGCGGACGTCGTCTCGCAGCAGGTCCTTGATGCTGTGGATCTTCTTCGGATTGCCCGCCGCCACGGCCAGAACCGGCTTCATGTGAGCCAACGGAATCGACTCGGCCACCAGCCCCTTCTCCTGGGCGGTCTTGATGTAACTCTCGTCGGCGGCAAGGAACAGGTCACCCTGGTGGGCCACCTGCAGGCGGTTGAGCAACGTGTTGGAACCGCCGTAGTCGAGATTGACCCGTATCTGGTACTCCTGCTCGTACTGCTTCGCCGCGGCCTCGACCGGTCCCCGGATGCCCGCAGCGCAGAACATCGTCAACGACTGCACCTCGCCGCCAGCGATCCGGTCAACCGCGGGACCGCCCATGTCGCTGAGCATCCAACCCAGCACCACAACGAGCAAAACCCCGACGAGGGTCAGCAAGCCGTAGTGACTGGCTGACCCACTGCGGTTGGCGAAATAACTCAAGAGTCGTTTCCTGGAACGAATTTGACCGGCTCCTCCTGATCAGGATCGACCAGCATACACTGTCGGCCGGTGAACGAACAACTGGCAGCGATTTCCCGGTGAAACCGTTTATTTTTCCTCCGCCAGTACCTCGATCCCACTCAGGACCGCCGGCAGCGAACCGGCAAACGGCACCAGTTGCAGCCGAAGCTGGTCGGCGATTTCCACACCGGTCACCTCGTGGACCAACGTCCGACGGCGGCGGCCGGCGGTGCGGATGATGTCGAGGTCCTCGAGTACCACGCGACCCTGGACCAAAACCGAGAATCGACGGCGGCCGGGCTTGATCGCATCGGGTTCGGCAAAATGCAGGCGAATCGTGTAGCGCCCCTTCCCGGGCAGTCCCAGGCTCAGGCTGCCGATACCACGGACTCCGGAGGCGCCGATCCAAGCCGGCCCGTTCCCGCCGTTCATCCGCGCGGAGTGGCCGCAGTACCATTCGAGCGTCCCGGACCCGATCTTGACATCGAGTTGCGGCGAAGGCCCTCCCACGATTGGGTACTCCAGCCAGAGCGTCCCATCGTCGTGCCGCCGGTCGCCGGGGGCCCCCAGGTTCAGACCCATTCTTCTGATCGGCGAACTGCCCAACACCAGCTTGTTGAAGGTCCACATCTCCGCGGTCGGATCGTGCACCAGGGCCAGTGAGGCCTGGTTCTGGTAGGAACAGGTGCAGGTCCGGGTGTAGTCGGGCGCGTTGAGCACCCCGTCGGCGCAGATCAGGTTGGTCGAACAACTCGAACGAAAGCCGCCGAGGTTACCGGTCCCACCGTCGCGGGCGAGGTCGAAGAAACCCGCCGCGGCCGAACGAAATGTCAGCAGGTGACGGCTGCCCACGGCCGAGTTGCAACCGTAGTTGCGGGTGTAGTTCCAGGGCTCGATTTTCCCGGTCAATGGATTGATGCGGTTGAGCGTTTCCCCGGTCAGCAGTGAAACGGCCGCTCCCTGCGTGAAGATCATCCGGCCGTTGATCAGGCAGGGTCCGCCGTGCGACTGCGGCTTGTCCCAACGAACGGTTCCGTCGCGGCCCCGGTAAACAACCATCCGGTTGCTGGGTTCATCAAGAAGCATATCGCTGGCCGCGCGACCGCAGTGCAGCAGCAGATCGTGCTCGCTGGAAAAACCCAGCCAGGTCCCAAACACGTCCCGGGTGGTACTCCAGACCTCCCTGCCGGACCGGGCGTCCAGTGCCAGCAGTTGCGGCCTGCCGGTCGGCTTGCGACCCCGGCGGGCCATCAGGGCAATGATCGTCTCGGGCAGCCGGTCAATCGTGTACAGCTTTCCATTGCCCAGCACGATCGCGTTGTGGCGGAATCCGTAACGGGCCTCGCGGCTCCAGAGCACACGGCCGTTGTGGCGATTCATCACGACCAGGAAACGGCTGGTTGTCCCATCATGAGTTTTGCCGCCGACCCGCTTCTTCTCGTAGACGAGCGGGTCGGCGCCGGCGATCAGCAAGTCCTGCCAGACGCCGATGTATCCCCATTTCGGCCGTCCACCGCCGGGCAACGGTGGCAGGGAAAACTCGGAGACGACGCTGCCGGTGACCGGGTCAAGCCGAACACAGCGGGAACGGTAGGCGACGTAGACGCCGTCCTCGACGCTGGCGTAATTACTGCCGGTGGCGTTGGCGCCGGGCTGGTGACCGGTGAAGTTGAAGTCCTTGCCGACACCCGGCAGGCGGGCTTCCCAGAGCACTCGGCCGGTGTAGACATCAACGGCACGGATCAGGTCCGGTCCCTCGATGAACAGGCGACCCCCGATGACCTGCTCGGTCGGCCCGTGACCGTGACGGGGCAGAATGCTCTTGTTCGAGCTGCCCCCGAACCACAGCAGGCCCAGCGGAGCCCTGACACGATTGTCCTGGGAAACCGAGGTGTTGCCGACATCGGCATACTGGTGCGTCCACGGAGCCGACCCCGGCAACGGGCCGCGACGCTCGAGCAGCGTCAACCCCCCGCCGCGACGCAGGTGGCCGCCGACGATCCCGGACCGCTCGACGGCTGCCGCCATCCCGATGTGCCCGATGTTGTCCAGCGGCAACACGGCCACGCCGCCGTAGGGACGCAGCACGTTGAAGGCCTGCCGGACAATTCGCTCGCCACCATTTCCCAGGGTCGCCAGGTTCTCGGTCGTGACCAGATTGGCCAGGTACGGAGGAAATTCGAAGTCGAGAGGATCTCCGACATGAACGGCCGCTCGCGTTCGGGAAATCCCGGCGGCATCAAGCCGCCGCCGGATCGACCGGACCCGACCGGCATCGGCATCGACACCGATGACCTGCAGGCGCGGTACCAGCGCCAGCGCCTGCACGAGGCCGCCGTCCTTCAGGCCCAGGACAACGGCGATGCCGTCGCGGACACCTGTCGTTTTCAAGAGTGCAGCAACCCGTTGTCGGGCAGGATCGGTCGGAGGCAGGGTCAACGGGACGACCGCCGGAAATTCCACCGGGTTGCTTGTCGCATCGGGTCCGTAGCAGGAGATTGCACCGCCGCTGGTCACGACGACCAGGTGCCCGGCGGCGGCCAGCATACCGGTGACCGAACCGCTGGCCGTGGTCCCCTCCAGCGGTGTTGTCCACGAGATCCCGGCTTTCCGGTCACCGACGGGAAGGTCGATCGCAACCAGCCCCCCGGGACTGGTGCCGTAAAGACGTTTGCCGGCCTTGAGGAACACCTCGGCCTTGATGTCGGCCGACCAGGCCTCGGGGAACGCAAACGCCGCCTTGGGCTGCCCCTTGCGATCGACGGTCGTGGTGGCTGCCAACGGCGCAATGTTCCAGGCCTTCAGAACGTTGCCCCCGGTGTAGGCAATCCCTCCGGAAAAGACCGGGCAACGGTTGCCGCCGAGACTGATCCTGTTGACCCCGGTCTCGAGGTCGAAGGCGACACCGCCGCTGAAGAACGCTTTGGCCGATACCGCAAGTTGATCGCCGCCGTCGGCGCGATGAGGCGCCAGTTGAAAGTACTTCAGCTGGCCGGTGTGCCGGTCGAGACGTGCCGGAACACTGCGACCGTTGGGAATCATCAGCGTGTCGCCGTGTGCGGCAAGATAGCCCTGGGGAGCCAGGCCGGCAAAGGCCGGGCTGTTGTGGGGCTGCAACATGTACAGCGATCCGGTGCCGTCGTTGCGCCAGGTGATCCGGCCGGTTTCGGCATCAACCGCCTGGATGAAGATCCCCATGAACGGCCAGATGCTGGCGGCAAAGTAGACCTGGCCGCCAAGCAACACGGGGGCCCCGCGGGCGGGCCAGGCTGAAACCAGGCGACCGTTGCCCAGGACCTTGCGATTGGTGGGAGCCGCCCGGTTGCGCCAGCGCAGCTTGCCGGTCAGACCGTCGAGGCAGTAAAGACAGCCGTCGTCGGCCACGAAATAGATCCGGCCCTTGTCGGCGACGGGCGCGTATCGGATCGGACCCTCGGCAGCGAACCGCCACCGCGGTTTTCCGGTGGCAAGGTCCCAGGCCACCAGCGTGTCGTTGTACGACGAGCCGACATACAACAGGCCGTTGGCCACGATGGGCTGGTAAACGGCATCGATGGTCAGGTGGTCCTGGTCGAGCCAGGCGCCCTGCAGGCGAGGCAGGTGCCGGGTCCAGCGTCGATGCAGCGTCGTGGCCAGTTCCTCATCGGTGGCGGCCGATCGACCCGCGTCGTGACGCCACATCGGCCAGTCGGCTGCGGCAAGCGAGCGAGTCAAGAGGATTGGCAGCAGGGCCAGCAATCCGACCAACCTCCAGCGGTTGCCGAAACCGGTGAAGGATGACATCAATCGGTCCTCTCGAAAATCTGTTGCCGCCTGGCCTGGCAATGCCAGTGTGGCGGTCGAGCGCGTCGAAGTCGACAGTATCCCGGTGTCGGGATGGGACGCGGTTGGCCTATTCCCTGCCGGAACCGCCGGGCTGTCGTTCCTGCAGCAGTTCGAAGACGGCGTTGGCGATCATCGCGTGACCCCGCTGGCTGGGATGGCAGTGGTCGATAAACAGCGACTGGTCACGACCGGCCATGCGTCGCTTGAACTCGGCCTCGAACTCCCTGTCGAAAAGTGGGTCGACGGTCAGCAGGATCGCCCCCTCCTCCCGGGTGGCCTCGACCATCGTCTCGATCACGTCGGCGTTGCTGCGGATGCCACGCTGATCCCGGCGATTGGCCTCGACCAGTGCCGTCCGTCCCTCATCAATCCGGCCGCGGCCCAACAGCGACATGCCCGACCAGTAATGCGAGATCGCGTAACCATCGTCCATCCGCAACAACTCGTCACAGCTGTTGCCCAACCCATCCCAGTCGCGGGCCTCGAATTGACCTGCCGCCAATCCTTCCAGTTCCAGCCAACGGCCCGAGCTGCCGTCGACCCCCGGTCCATGCACCGAATCGCCCGGAGGCACCAGCAGGTTGGGAACCGCCGGGATGATCACGACCCCCGCTCCCACCCGGTTCGCCGCTGCAATGATTTCCCGGATGTGCTCTCGCAGCAACTTCAATCTCAGGATGACCTCGGCCCGCGAGTGGATCAGCGGGTAGTTGTCGTTCTTGAAAAACTGGGCCGGCAACTGACTACGGATGCCCATCTGGGGTTCGCCGAGCAGAAGCCGCATCCCGTTGACCACGCGGAGGCTGCGAGCAAACTCGGCGGTGTGTTCCATTCGTGCCACGAGTCCGTCGGGGTCGTAGAACACGTCCTCGAGAAACTCGTTGTGGCCCATATAGACGATTAACCAATTCGGTGAAAAGCCGCTGGCCCGGCGGGCGATCGCCAGCACACGGTGGCTGCCATAGGACGGGTAGCCCGCATTGATCACCTCGACCGCAGATGTCGCGGCCCGATCGGAACGTTCGACGTCGAATCGTTTCTGCAACAGGACGGCAAAGGGTTCCTCGACACCGAAGCCGTGCGTCGTCGAACCACCCATCGTAAAGATCCTCAACTGGCCCTTCGGCCTGGGCATCTCGAGCTCGTCTTCCCACTCGGGAAAGAAATTCGTCCCCGCCGCAAAGCCCACCGGGGTCAACTGCCGGCTGGTGTCGGGAAACAGCCCGGCAAGGCGTAACGCGAGTTCGCAGGCAACCAGTACGACCAACGGCAGCGACAGCGCCAGCAACCGCATCGTCCACGTCCGCCGGCTGCCGGGTGTCGGTGCGATCGGTTCGTTCATCGATCCCTGGCCTGTTCCCTGGCAAGTTCCCGGCCAAGTTGTTGGGCAAGTGCCGGGTCGAGTTGACGGAGTTGTTGAATTGCCTGGTTGGCCGCCGCCGGGTCATTTCGTAGCCACTCGACGCGGGCCAGTTGGACCCAGGCGGCCACGAACCGTTCGTCAAGATCCACTGCCCGGTGCAGTTGCGCGACGGCCTCATCGTAACGTTCGACGGCAGCCAGCCCCAACGCCAGGTTCAATCGTGCCACCGGCAACCAATCGGCCTGCCGGACCGCCTCCCGGGCGGCTTCGAGCGCCTCCGAATCGCGCCCCTGCGCATTCAATTCCACCGCCAGGTTCGTCCAGGCATCGGCATAGGTCGAATCGATGGCAATCGCCGCACGGTGCCGCCGTTCCGCCTGAACGTGGGCTCCGCGCGATCCGAGTTCGTTGCCAAGGCTGGTCTGGGCCAGTGACGAACCCGGGTTCTTCGCCACCGTGTCCCTCCAGAGTGTCTCCCGGTCATGGTAGATCCCGCACTGTTGCCACGAGAGAACGGCCGTTCCCACGACCAGGATCGTTCCATAGACGACGTCGGTTCTTGTCGCGACGATCCAGGCCACTCCCACCAGCACCGCGATGCTCGCCAGGTACTGGAAATGATCGGCGACGAACGAGAACTGCATGGGGTAAACATCCACGAACCCCAGTGCCGGAGTCAGCGTGCCGGCAAACAGCAACACGACCGCCAGCGGTCCCCGGCCAATCCGGCCCCGGCTCCACCAGAGCCCGGCGATCGTTGCCGCGGCCGCCAGCGGGTAGCACCAGTCGACGGGTGAATCGACGTCGACTAACCAGCGGGGGTAGATGAAGGCCAGGCCGACCGGCCAGGCCAGCTTGCCGGCATAGAACCAGCAAGCCCGGCCGGCAATCAGCAGGCGGTCGAGCAGGGAAAGATCCAGATCGAGGCGACCGGCACCGATGTGCTGGTGTTCCATCCAGATCGTCAGCACTCCCAGCGGCACGGCCAGTGCAATCAGCGGCAGCACGCCGAGCCACTCGCGTCGTCCGATCCGACCGGTCTGCCACCAGGCCACGACCAGCAGCGCCGCCGGCAGCGTACCGGTGACGGTTTTCGACAACAGTGCCGCCAGGAACAGCCCCAGCGAACCCCACCACCATCGGCGGGCAGTCCCCGGCTCGGCCCGCCACCAGCGTAGCCAGGCCCCGGCCGCCGCCAGACAGAACAAGCCCGAGAGCGTGTTCTTGCGTTCGCTGATCCACGCCACGCTCTCGACATGCACCGGATGCACCGCGAACAGTGCCGCCGCCAGCCAGGCACCGGGCAAGCCAAGCCCCAGCAGCACCCGCCACAGCAACACCGCCGAGCCCGCGTGCAGCAGGATGTTGACGGCGTGGTACCCCAGCGGCCGATCACTCCACAAGCGGTACTCGAGCCAGAAACTCGTATGCGTCAACGGGTAGTACTGCGGCACGCTGCCGGGCTGAATCCAGATCGCCGCCAGGCCTGCGGCCTCGACAACCGGACGGCTGTCGGTCACGTGGGCGTCGTCATCCCAGAGGAAATCGCCGCTGAGCGCCGGCAGGTAGGTGCAGACGACAAGCAGGACCAGCACCCCGGCCGCCACCCGCGGATCGCCTCTCAGCAGTTCTTTCCACCCGGCCACCGGTCACCTCGTCTGATCGAGACCATCGAGCATACGGCATCGCCACCGTCGCTGCGAAGTCTTCTCGGCGCGGCCGAGGCCGTTGCAGTAAACTCACCGCGTGACCGATACGCCCCCCCGCCCTCCTGGTTCACTCGGCAAGCGATTGGCGCTGTCGGGCATCGTTCTGATCACCGCGCTGCTGTTGGCCGAGGCCTTCGTGCGGGCGTTGCCCGAATCGCCTTCGATCCGTTTCACCCAGGACACCGACGAACTGCGGCGATTGAAGCTGGATCGATTCGCCGGCGTATTGATCAACGACCGCGAACGCTTCTGGCGGCTGGTTCCCGGCAGCACGCTGCCGGCACCGATCACGGAAACCGATCGCGGTCCGTTCTTCGGCGTGATCGCCAACCGGCAGGGATTTCGCGAGGACCACGAGATCGCCGCGGTCAAGCCGGACAACGAGGTCCGCCTGCTCTTCCTGGGCGATTCCTGCACATTCGGATTTGGCGTGGCCCACGACCAGACCTTCGTGGCTCACTGCGAGGACCGGCTCAACGAGCAGAACCCGGGACATCGATTCGAGTGCCTCAACGCGGGCGTTCCGGGGTACACGCTCTTCCAGGGCTGCCGCGTGCTCGACCAGGAGGGTCCACGCGTCAAGCCCGACGTGGTCGTCGCCTGCTTCGGCTTCAACGATCGTGCGGCCTGGGACGGCCTGGGTGACCTCGAACACGCTGCGCTCGGCCCACCCGGATTTCTCGGCAACAGCCACTTGGCCCGCAGGCTCTGGAGAACCAACGCCCCTCTCGCCGGCAGCGGGTCTCGACCGCGGGTGACACCCGCCGAGTACCGCCAACTGCTGTCGCGGCTTCATGCTCGAACCCGTCAACTCGGATCGCGACTGGCACTGATCGCCTGGTGTGAGCGGTTCCAGGTCGAGAACAGCCGCGACGAGCGAACGCCGTGGCAGATCGAACTGTACCGGTTTGCTCGTGAGCACGAGCTGCCCCTGGTCGATCTTGTCCCGGCCATGCAGAAATGGAACCGCCCACCGGATCAGCCGTCGCTGTTCCTGGACATCATCCACGTCACCCCGGCGGCCCACTCGCGGATTGCCGGTCTCGCGGTCGAGGCACTCGTGCCACTGCTGCCGGGCGGAGACGCAAGGTGATGAACGCCGAGACCACCACCCCGGATCCGGAGATGTCGCCACCGGCCCGGCCGCGGAAACACAGGCTGGCGGTGACCGCCGGCGGACTTTTCGTCGCCGTGCTGCTGGGCGAATGCCTGCTGTGGCTTGTCGACCAGCCCCGGTTCCCGGAACCGCACACGTTTCCTGCCCAGTTCAAGCTGATTCCTCCCCCCGACGACGGGGGGTGGATCCGCCACGTGAACAAGCCCTCCGAAACGATCCGCTTCCGGTACGCGCGGAACCCGCGAGGTTACTTCGGAGCAGATCGCACCGTCGAACACGTCACCAACCGGTTGGGATTCCGGGGAGGCGAGTTTCCGCTGGCCGAGCAGGCTGACGGACGGATCCAGCCCGCCGGCGAAAAACCCGCCGGTACGATTCGCATCGTCTTTCTCGGAGATTCGATCACCTTCGGCGAGGGGGTTCACGACAACGACACGTTCGTCGAACGGGTCGCCGACAAACTGGGTCCAGAACTGGCCGCCTCGGGACGTCGTCTCGAGGTCTACAACCTCGGCGTCGGAGGTCACAACGCCTCGGATGCGGTCTGGACCTGGCAACGTTACGCCGTCCACCTCGATCCCGACCTGGTCGTCTACACCTTCACGCTCAACGACGCCGAGGAGCGGCTGTTCCGGATCGACACAAACGGGGAGGAACCGGGCCGGGTGCCACGGTCGATCGAACGCCAGCGCGACCGGCTGACACGATCGCCGGATGGCTGGCCCTTCCGCTCGCGGCTGGTCCGGGGAGCCTGGAGCCTGTGGGCGGCCAATCGACTCGACTCGGCAACCGCCGCGTATTACCGGGCGACGTTTTCCGAGACCACCGGTGGCTGGAAGTCGTGCGCGGCCTCGATCGACGCCCTGCAGCAGATCGAACCCCCGTTGCTGGTGGCCGTGTTCCCGCTGCTGTTTGATCTCGCCAATCACCCCTTCCGCGCAATCCATGAACGGGTCGCCGCCCACTGTGGTCGGGCCACGGTGGCCGACCTGTGGGAACCGCTGGCGCGAAGGGCCGCAGGGGAAACTCGACGGCTGTGGGTCGATCCGGCCGATCAGCACCCCAACGAAATCGCTCACGCGACCGTCGCCCGACAGATCGCCGAGGCGATCAGATCGATGCTGGCGGCGTCTGCCGACGCTGCCAGCTCAGGACCCTGACGGCAACAGCGACTTCGCGACCCGGCAGACCATCGTGTAGGCGGGGTCGAACATGTTGCCCAGGTCATAGCGGACACACTGTGCCAGCAGCAGGTTGGCACCCCGTGCGTCGAGACCGTGGTCCTGGACCAGCCAACGCAGCATTTCGGTCGTTGCGTTCTGAGTCGCCTCGTCCAGCGGCCGCGCGTTGCCGACGCTGAAGATCTCCTCGTCGTTCTCGCCACGCGGCCAACCGATCTCGTGCTCCTTGATCAAGTCCAGCGTGAATCGAACGTCCATCGAGATCTCCAGTCCCGATCCGACGATCTCGCCATCTCCCTGCAACGCGTGTCCATCGCCCAGGAAAAACAGGGCCCCGGGTTCGAACACCGGAAAATACACCGTCACGCCCGTCCGAAAACCCCGGTAATCCATGTTGCCGCCGTGCTCGGCCGAGGTGGCCGTGGAGATGGCCTGCCCACCTTTCGCGGCAACGCCAAAGCAGCCGATCATCGGGTCCAAAGGAAGCGTCAGCCGGCCGAGCTTCGACTCGGGCGTCGTCAGCGTCGCCGTCCCGTTGACGACATCCACGTCCCACTCGGCCATCCCCGCCTCGGGCAATTCGAGAACGAAATCCGGGCGGACGACGTTGGGTGCCACACTGGATCCACAAAATGCCCAGTCACGATTGGGAGCGATCGAGTCGAGCCTGACGATCAGCGTGTCGCCCGGCTCGGCGCCCTCGACAAAGAACGGCCCGGTCTGGGGATTCCCCCGGGGTGTCACCTGCTCGCGATTGGCGTCCTTGCCGCGAGCATCAACGGTCGTGGTCACAACCGAATCGCCCGGCTGGACGGTCAGGACCGGCTCGTGAGACCCCAGGGTGGTGAAGTAGTGCGTGGGTGTGAACTGGTGTTCCATGGCAACCGGGTGTCCTGTTTGAGAACCGGCAAATCGACGGGATCAGATCTTGCGAAACTTCTGCAACGTCGGGCAATCCGGGCCGACCAGCCCTCGCGGCACGGCGGCCGAAGCGATGACCTCCGACGTGTAGATGTCACCCTGCGAATCGACCCAGATGTCATGCGGTGCCGCGAAATCACCGGGAGCGTACGGATCGCTGCCTCCACCAAACCGCGACAGCAGTTCGCCCTGGCGGCTGAAGATACTGACGCGTCCGCCGGTTTCGTCGAACCGCGGGTCGTTGGTGCCGGCGTGCCAGCCAAGTTCGGCGACATAGACCGTGTCATCGGCGTCGAGAAAGACCTCGCACGGTCGCGCGACGTCGGTCCACTCTTCCAGGAACCCGCCGTCGGAGTCAAACAGCTGCAACCGGCTGTTCTCGCGATCGCAGACGAAAACCACTCCCGCGGAATCGACATCGATCCCGTGCGGCAGGTGGAACTGGCCCGGCCCTGCACCGGGCGTTCCCCAGCTCGTCTCGTGTTCTCCCTCTGCCGAGAACCGGTGCACCCGGCAGTTGCCGTAGCCATCGGTGACGAACAGCCGCCCGTCGGGGGCCACGGCAAGATTGGTCGGCAGGTTGAACGGACCGGCCGGTTGTTTCAGTGTCCGGTAGTCCATGTCGACCACACCGGTGTCGCTGGGCACACCCTCGGTTCCCAGCGTCTGCAAACGTCGACCGTCGGTCGTGTAGCGGTGCACCACGTGGCCATGGTCGTCGCTCAGCCACAACTGGTCGTCACTGGTCACCCAGATTCCATGGGGCCGCTGGAACTGCCCCTCACCCCACGACCCCTGGCAGGTTCCCTCAGCCGAGTAGACGATCACCGGGTGCGCACCCCGGTTGAAGGCATAGAGGTTGCCGGATGAATCGGTGGCAGCACCGACAACCTCACCGTAACTCCAGTCGGCAGGCAACTGGTCCCAGCCCGGCAACGGCTCGTAGCGAAACTCTCCCTGGCCCACCGCGTCATTCTCGGTCGTCATGCTGTCAGTCCCAGGCGGGTTACCGGAAAGAAACTTCGGCGGGCTGCTTGATCGTCCACCGGAAGCGACCAACCCCGATTGCGGGACGGGGGAGCCACCACTATCTTGAGATCATGCCGCGAGTTAGGCGAGAATTCCAGTGGGGTCGACAGGGACGGGATCCCCGTGGTTCGAGTGGTCGGAACCGGCCACGTTCTGCTTAGCGGGAGATTCACTGGATGGCCGGTCGGTTCAAGGCACCCCTGATCGTGTCGGTCGTGTTTGTTGCGATCGGTGGACTGGTCGCGTTGATCTGCGCCGGCCTGATCGAACGGCCACCCGATCTCTCCGAGGCCGATCTCCTGTTGACCCAGGCCAAGCAGTCGCTCGACCGCAGGGAATTTGTCACCGCGGAGGAATTCGCACGAAAGGCAATCGACCAGGGCACCGAATTGGCCGTCGACGCGTGGATCATTGCCGGCGAATCAATCGTGCAGCAGAAACGGTTCGAAGACGCGGTCGAGTGTTTCCTGGAGGTGATCAAAGTCAGCGACAAGCCCGACGACCGGGCCCTGGCACACGCGTTGGCCGCTGATATTCTCGCCCTGCAGCTTCACCAGCTCGGCCGGGCCGAAAAGCACTATCGCCGGGCGCTGGAAATCAAACCCGACCAGGACAACGCCCGCAATGGACTGCTCAACCTGCTGGTGGCCGAGGGTCGGCGGCGGTCGGCCGAGACGCTGCTGATGGACCTGGTCCGCAGCGGCCAGTCCACCGAACAACATCTCTTTCTGCTGGGCAACGCCGAGTGGGTGATCGAGACCATATCGTTCAAGATCCGGTCCGGTCCCAGGACGATGCGTCGAGACGACTTTCTCAGGCTGGCGCGACAGGCGATGCCCGACGACCCGGTTCCGGCAATCGGGTTGGCACGACTGGCCGAATCGGGAAACCGCGACCAGGACGCGATCGCGTTGCTCGAAACAGTCGTCGCCGGCGATCCGCGACAAGACGAGGCCTGGGGCCTGCTCGGCGTGCTGCTGGCCCGCGGCGGCGATGCCGGTGCGTTCCTGGACTGGCACCGCCGCCTGCCCGGCCAAGCCGATCAGGATCCGCGAACCTGGCTGGCCCGGGCCAGCTGGGCCCGCGGCAGGCGGCAGGACAAGGTGGCGGCACGATGTTACTGGGAATGCCTCCGCCGCGATCCCAACCAGCTGGCCGCCAACCTGCAACTGGCCCAGGTCCTGACCCGGCTCGGTCGCGACAGCGAATCGGTTCCCTTCCGCCAGCGGGCCCGGCAACTCTCGGAACTCGTCACCCTTCTTAAAGGCCTCGCCGGCAATCCCCGCTACGGCGATGCCGGCACCGGCAATCGCCTTCGCCGCGTGGTCGAACTCAACGCTCAACTGGGGAGGGCCTGGGAAGCCACGGCCTGGTCACTGTTCGCCCTGAAGAACAACCCGACACTGGACTGGCCGCAGGAACAACTCAAGCAACTGCGACCGTTCATCGCCAGGCCCGGCGATCCGCGAACGGTAGACACCTTCAATCCAGTCACACAACACGACCTCTCCTCGCTGCCGACACCCGAGTGGACTGACGCGGCAGCGGTGGCGGGAGAGGATCCCGGCTCTGATCGCAACGGGACCGGGCCGATCAGCTTTCGTGACGATGCCCGGGCGGTGGGACTGGATTTCCGGTATTACAGCGATGCCACCGACCCGATCCAACAGAGCCGCCTGCCGGAAACCAACGGGGGAGGAATCGGGGTCGTTGATTTCGATCACGACGGCTGGCCTGATCTCTACCTGCCCCAGGGCAACCACCAACCTGTCGATCGACGCGATCCCCTGGCCCGGCCTACCGCCCGTCCCCCGGCCGTTCCGCCCCGCGATCGCCTGTTCCGCAACACTGGCACGGGCAGGTTTGTCGATGTCACCGTGGAGGCGGGGATCGATCAGACCGGTTACGGGCAGGGCGTGGCCGTTGGCGACATCAACGGCGACGGGTTTGCCGACATCCATGTCGCCAACATCGGCGGCAACCGGCTGTTGATCAACAACGGCGACGGCACTTACAGCGACGAGACGAAGGCCGCCGGGATTGCCGGCGACCATTGGTCGGTCAGCAGCCTGTTGGCTGATCTTGACGGCGACGCCCTTGCGGACCTCTACGTCGTCAACTATCTCGCCGGCGAGAACCTCTTTCTGACAGCGTGCCCGCCGGGATCCAGCACCCCGCACCCTTGCGGACCCGGTGACTTCGCGGCCGCCCAGGATCGCCTGTTCCTCAACACCGGCGACGGTGGATTCCGGGACGTGACGGCAACCAGCGGAATCGTCCACTCCGGAGGCAAGGGGCTGGGAGTCGTGGCTGCCGATTTCAACGGGTCCGGACGGCTCGATCTGTTCGTCGTCAACGACACCCGGCCGAATTTTCTGTTTCAGAACCCGGCCGACGGCAAGCCGGGCCAGCTGTCACTCAGGGAAACCGCCGCAAGAACCGGGCTGGCCTTCAGCGACGAGGGCGAGCCGGAAAGCTGCATGGGGATTGCCGTCGGTGACGCCGACGGCGACGGCACCCTCGACCTGTTCGTCACCAACTACGCCGGTCAGTCCAATACGCTGTACTCGCTGCAGAAAACCGCGGCAAACGGATCCGGCAGCCATTTTCTGGACCGCACCCGCAACGCGGGACTCTTCAGCGAGGGTTTTCCGCTGGTCGGCTGGGGCACCGAGTTCCTCGACGGCGACCTCGACGGCGACCTCGACCTGCTGGTGACCAACGGCCATCTTCCCGGTCACGTCCGCGACGGAGAACAACTGGCGATGCCGCCGTTGTGTTTCCGCAACAGCGGCCGGGGCCGATTCGCAACCGTCTCGGCCGATCAACTGGGCAGCTACTTCGCCGTCGATCACATCGGACGCGGCCTGGCACGAATCGACTGGAATCGCGACGGTCGCGAGGATGCAGTGATCACTCACCTCGATGCCCCACTGGCCCTGCTGACCAACACCACCGCAAAGGTCGGCCACCACCTTGTCCTGCGACTGGTCGGCACGCGTTCCGCCCGCGACGCGATTGGAACGACCGTGACGGCCGTCGCCGGTGGCCGCACCTGGACCGGCCAGTTGACTGCCGGTGACGGCTTTCTGGTCAGCAACCAGCACCAGCTCGTCATCGGCCTGGGCGCCACCTCGACACTGGATTCCATCTCGATCCGCTGGCCCTCCGGCCACCAGCAGCAACTGGCCCGGATCGACGCCGACCGCACGCTGGTCATTGTCGAGGGCCGGGGCGGTTTCGCGATCGATAACAGACCGCCGCCCCCAATCGTGACACGACAACGGGTCCGGCAATGACCTCCAACATCCCCATCCACCGCCCGGGACCGCGTTTCCTGCTGCTGGCCTGCCTGGTCATCGTCACCGGTTGTCAACGGGTGGCTCCGCCGGTGGCGGCACCTGCCGCCACCGACCCCACGCCGATCCCGTCACGGCCCACCACGATGTTCCTCAACACGGATCCGCTGGTCGCCTTCGTCGGCTCGCAACGGTGCACCAAATGCCACGCCGATCAGCACGCGACCTGGACGGCAACCGCACACGCGCGGTCGATGTCGAAGGTGGTGCCGGTAAACGAACCACCCGATGCACGCTTCGATCACGACAAGAGCGGTCGACACTACGAGGTGGCCCGTGTCGGCAAACGAATGCATCACCGGGAATCCCTGGTTCTCGACGACGGCACTCGCGTCACGCTCAGCGACCATCCTGTCGACTACCTGGTTGGATCGGGACGGTTTTCCAGAACCTACCTCGTCGAACTCGACGGACACTTAGTCGAGTCCCCGGTGACCTGGTATGCCTCGCGAAAGAGCTGGGACATGTCGCCCGGCTATGACTACCTGATCCACGATTCATTCCGTCGCCGTGCCACTCGTGGCTGCCTGCTGTGCCACGCCGGGCTGGTCGAGCGGCGGGAACCGCACGGCTTCAGCTTCCCCCACAACGAGTTGTCGATCGGCTGTGAACGATGCCACGGGCCCGGATCACTGCACGTCAAGCACCACCGCAAGTCGACTTCACCAGCCAAACCCGCCGGCAACCACGACATCGACCACACGATCGTCAACCCGAAACACCTGCCGCGGGCCCTGGCCGAAGCTGTCTGCCAGCAGTGCCACCTGCAGGCCGACGTCAAGGTCATCGTCCGCGGCCGACGGCCGGGTGATTTCCGGCCCGGCCACCCGCTGGTCGACGAGCGGATCGAGTACCAGCTCACCGGAACCGGTCCCGAGATGACCGTGGTCGGTCATGTCGATCAGCTGCATCAAAGTCGTTGCTACCAACAGGCCGGCGGGCTGTCATGCGTGACCTGTCACGACCCCCACGATCCTCACCAACCTCGAACAGACAGCGACGAGGCAACCTACCAGCGGCGGATCTGCCTGGACTGCCACCGGGCCAAGGCCTGCGGCGAGAACCCGGACCGGAGACGGGAAACCGCGCCGATCGCCGACGCCTGCACCAGTTGCCACATGCCCCGGGTCGCCACCGAAATACCTCACATCGCTTTCACCCATCACCGGATTGCCGTTCATGCCACGGCCGGTGACACCTCCGCCGAGGCCAAGCCCGACCACGAACCCGATTTCACCGCCGATGGCGAACTCACCACCAGCCAGGATCTCTCGGGATTCTCCAAGCCCGAACAGGAACGCATGCTCGGACTGGCCTACTTCCGGCTTCATTTTCAGCGACCGTGGCGACACGCGAAATTCCTGGCCCGGGCTGACCGGCTGCTCGACCGGGCCGCGAAGCGGATCCGTGGAGACGCGACACTCTCGGCAGCCCGCGCCGAGATCGCCTGGGAGTCACGCAGGCGCGAGCAGGCCGAGCAACTTGCCGACCGCGTGCTGGATGGCCCTTCGACGACCAACGACCGCATCCTGGCAGCTCGCGTCAAGGCCCGAGCCCTGATCGAGAGGCAGGATTTCACCGGGGCGATCGATCTGCTGCGGGAGATCACGGCAAAACGGCGCGATCCGCTTTTCTGGGCCCTGCTGGGCCACTGCTGTGCCCGAACCGAGCGCCTCGACCAGGCAATCGCCGCCTTCGAAAAGGCCCTGGTTATCGCTCCGGGCCAGGGGGCATTGCACGCGGCACTTGTACCGCTGTACGAACGGATCGACGACCAGTCCAAGGCAGGCTACCACGATCGACAGGCTCGGCGATTTCCCGCCGGCGGGTTCCGGCAGCGACAGCCCGACTAGCGACGGCACAAATCCGCCACACCTTAGACCGACCTTCGATCGCCCCTTACGGACCAAAAAGACCTAACTTGGTTTGACATCCCGTCTTCTGCAACGACACAATACCGTTTGAACATTTGAGTCCTATGGTGGGGAATTCTCCCCGTCCGGGTATTCACTCGATAGTCCCAGTTTCCTTCTAGGGAAAGGAGTACCAGCTCTTCCGGTATGACACAGGAACGACCCTGTTGAACGATCCACCTGTTCGACGTTGGTCCGGCATTCTTCATATTCTTCATATTGCGTGACCTCGCAATTATCCGCCGCCTCCGATTTCGACGTGGACCTGGCAGAAACACCTGACCTCTTTATTTCATTCATTCGCATCATAGGTGATTGCCGACTGATTCCCCTGGAGGGGATGCGGGAGCGACAAGCCCGCCAACAGGACCCAGGAACCCGTCGCCGTTGATATCACGTGGCGACCGAAACGGAGTTCATCGATCTGAATTCAGATTCATTCCAGACTTCTCGAGGCTGTTAGAAAGGACTTGTCACATGCGTAAACTTCAATCACGAAAGCGGGGCTTCACGCTGATCGAGCTGTTGGTGGTGATCGCGATCATCGCCATCCTCATCGCGTTGCTGCTGCCCGCCGTGCAGCAGGCCCGTGAGGCCGCCCGCCGTAGCCAGTGCCGCAACAACTTGAAGCAGATCGGCATTGCACTGAACAACTACCACGAAACCTACAACTGCTTTCCGCCATCCTACGTCAATGGTGGCGAGGTCCGCAGTTACGGTTACCTGCCGTACGGGCAGATCAAGAACCACACCGGCTACCTGATGTTGCTGCCCTACCTGGACCAGCAGCCGCTCTACAACGCCATCGACTGGCGTTTCGCCACCGGCCGGGCCGATTGGCGAGGCCGTGGTGGCGGTATGCGACAGACAGCGTGCGAAGGCAAATCGCTTGCGGTGTACCGCTGTCCCTCGGACGCGAACTACGACGATCCTCACACGTACGGTTCGCAGAACATGTACACGATCCACAACTCGTCGCGGGTTAGCTACGGGTTCATCCATCGGCACCACGAATATGCCATCTATCCCCCCTACGGGATGGATGCCGCGTGGTACAAGTCGGCCTTCGGCAAGAACGGTTCTGCCAAGTTCACCGACATCGACGACGGGGCTGCCCAGACGGCCTTGTTGGTCGAAACGCCGTTCCGGAAGTGGTCGCGGGCGTACGGGCCTTACCTGCAGGCCTACACGCACACGCATAACATCCTGCCCCGGCAGTATGGTCTTAACTACGACTACGCTGACACGGGACGTCCCTATGCGTGGGGTCCCGGCAGCCGGCACGATGGAGGGGCTCACATGCTCTTCGGTGACGGTGGTGTCAGGTTTGTCAACGAATCGGTCGAACAGGGTCTGCTGAACGCCCTGACGACGATTCAAGGTCGTGAAGCGATTGAGATGCCTACGAGCTTCTAGGGCTCGGTTTCTCATCGCATCGCGATGAATGCCACAGGGCCGGGCACGGGTCGAACATGACCCGTGCCCGGCCTTTTTTTCAGTCGAACCGACTGACTGCTTTCGGAGTATCCCCGTCATGCCTCAACGCACCACGACCTTGCCAATCACACTGGCGTTGTTGATCTCGATCTCGGGATGCGGCCAGGATCCCCCCCGGCGATTGAGAACAGGCGACGGCCGGATCCTGGGTCATGTCATCGGCTGGGTGACACTCGACGGCAAGCCGCTTGCCGGCGCCCAGGTCGATTTCATGAACAAGGTCACTCGCCGCAGTTCATCGGGCACCGACGAGAATGGTCGCTACGAACTGAAGTTCAACCGCAAGCTTCGCGGCGCCCCCACCGGTGATCACAGTGTTCGCATCGGCCTGTTCGGTAACGACGCGGCCGACCCCGCCGCCGAACCCCTGCCGGCCATCTACAACGCCAATACGATTCTCAAGACAACCGTCCGCGAAGGCTACAACGTCATCAATTTCCACCTCACGACGCCAGGTGCCGGCCAGGTGGCTGAACTGGGTCCGGTCGTCGGCCTGGTCCTGCTCGACGGCAAACCGCTGGTCGGGGCCCGCGTGGAGTTCACGAGCGAGAAAAGCGACTCGGGCTCGGGCTCGGCCATAGGGATGACCGACAAGCGGGGGCGATATCAACTGGTCTTCACCGAAAAGCGTCCCGGGGCTGCGATTGGTCACAACCACGTGAGAGTCTTCAAGCCCGATGCCAATGGCAAGGAAACGTTGCGGCCGCTCTACAACGCCAAGACGATGCTCTCGCAATTTGTCGAGTCCGAGAAAAACGATTTTCCGATCAGCCTGACGTCAATAGTCGGTTCCGGCGCCGAAAAGACGCCTCAACCAAAGGTGCCGTCCGACAGCCGTTGACGTTTTGACCGATTTGCTGGGATGATGACGACGGCCCGTCTCTCGCCCTGAAATCAATCTCCGGTTGCCCTAAATGACACGTCCTCGCCAACGATCCGCCCGCGGCTTCACACTGATCGAATTGCTCGTTGTCGTCGCGATCCTCGCGGTGCTGATCGCGCTGCTGTTGCCGGCCATCCAGCAAGCTCGCGAAGCGGCCCGCAAAACCCAGTGCAAGGCCCAGTTGAAACAACTTGGCCTGGCCCTGATCACCTATCACCAGCAGCACAAGACCCTCCCCCCGTCCTACATCAACGGCGGGGAGTGGCATTCTCAGAGCTACATTCCCGGCGGCAGGATCCGAAACCACACCGGTTACCTGATGCTGCTGCCCCACCTCGACCAGCAGCCGCTGTTCAGCAAGATCAACTGGAACCAGGCGACCGGGCCGGCCGACTGGCACGGAGTCGGCGGAGGGGGCAGCCAGGCGGTCCTCGAGGGATTTTCGCTGTCGCTCTTTCGATGCCCCTCGGACTCCAACTTCGACGATCCACATACCAAGGTCTTCCACACGGCGGGAGGCACCTCGGTGCTGACGGGGAACATGTACGCCATCACCGGTGGCACGCGGGTCAGCTACGGGTTCGTGCATCGCAACCACGAGTACGCGGTCCCGAAGACCTACCGTGCCGATCGTTCCAACCAGAAAACCGCCTTCGGCAAGAACGGTGCCGCTCGGCTCCAGGATATCCTCGATCCCCACACGAACACGATCTTCCTGATCGAGACGCCCTTCCAGAAAACGCACGCGGCCTACGGACCGTACCTGCAGGCTTACACCCACACGCACCCCATCCTGCCAATCCAGTACGGGCTCAATTACGACTACCTGGGCACGGGACGACCCTATGCCTGGGGCGCCGGCAGCCGCCACGATGGCGGGGCACACGCGCTGTTTGTTGATGGCAGTGTCAGATTTCTCGCCGAGAGCATCGACCACACGATCCTGACATCGCTGTGCACCATCTCGAGAAACGAACTTGTCGAGGCGCCATTCTAGGTCGGCGACTCCGGCCACCGCCCGGAGCTGACGAAATTGCCTCCCGGCGTCACGGTTTTTCCACGAAACTTGGAATATACGCTGGCCGTGGCGAATCCAACCTGTTGCAATGGATCGTCGTTCCTGACGATGCCGTTTGTGCTCGAGACGAGCGGCGATCCTGTCCAAAACAGATTTGTTTTTTTGACAACAAGGGGAGTTTCGATGAAGAAGTTCACGATGTGGCTGATGGTTGCCTTGCTGGCTGTTGCCCCGATCGGCTGTGGTCCGGGAACTGCTGGTTCAAGCGGCGACAACCCCTCAGGTGATGGCACGACGGTTGGAGAAGATGAGGTCAAGACTCCCGCTGGCGAAAAAGCCAAGTCCAACAAGAACATCCTCGATGAGATGGGTCCCGGTGGCCCAGCCGATCCTGACGGGGCAGCAGCGGCCGCCCCTGCTCCCGCAGATGCGAAGAAGAAGTAGCGTTTGGTGCTGAGTCCACGAAGCCGCTACTCGCGACTTTCCGATTCCCGCACAGCTGTCGGTAACCGGAAGAAAAGAGATCGGCCTCGCAATTCGACCAGGACCGGTTCGCCACTACAGGTGAACCGGTCCTGTTTTTTTGCTTCGCTACGGCCCGGCGACCAACCGCCAAAGGCTTATAGGCCCCGGCCATGTAGGTAGTGTACAATCGAGTGTCCGGGGCGAGGTTCCCGGCCCGCTAGGTTTCACTCTCCACTGACTGCGATCTCCCGACCGATGCGCCCACGTGTTCTCCTGACACTGCTTGCCCTCCTGTTGCCGGTCCTGTCCAGCTGCGGTGGCGACGGTGACCGGGCTGACCCGGGCGGCTCGGCTGTCACGGTCCCCGGAAAGCTGGTCCGTGGAGACAATGGTGAGATCGAGCTGGTGACAGTGCTCAATCGACCGCTGTCCCGGGAGGATCTGCAGGCGATTGTCATGGGTGCTCCCCGGGTGCGGTACCTGAACATGAACGGCTGTCGCCTGCCCGTCAACGGGCTGACAATTCTCACCGACCTGAAACACCTCAAGAATCTCGACCTCTCGCGAACGTCGATCACCAACGACGACCTGGCTGCCGTGGGCCAGATTCGCACGCTGATGGTACTGGATCTCTTCAGTACCCGGATCACCAACGAGGGACTCGAACACCTGGTCGGCCTGACCAACCTGTTCCAGCTGGGTCTCTACAAGACCGGCATCACCAACGACGGACTGGTCCACGTCAAGGAAATGAAGAAGCTGGACATGATCACCGTCTCCGACACGAGGGTTACCGACGACGGCCTCAGGCACCTCGAGGTCCTGCCGCAGATCCGCTACCTGGACGTCGCGCAGACGTCGCTCACAGGACGGGGACTGCAACATGTGCGGGGCATGACCGGGATGATTGACCTGAACCTGACCTTCTGTCGGTACTTCAATGACGAGGGCCTGTCGCACGTCGAGGCATTTCCCCGGCTCGAGGAACTTGTGCTGTTCCGCACGGCAGTTACCGACAAGGGGATGGTCCATGTCGGCAAGCTGCGCAACCTGACCTGGCTCGTCCTGCGGGGCACCCGGGTCAGCGACGCCGGCATGGTTCACTTGCGTGGCCTGGACAAGCTCGAAGCCCTGCTGGCAGAACAGATTCGTATCACCGACGCGGGCCTGGCCCACATCGCCGGTCTCAAGCACCTCAAAGAAATCGCCCTCAATTACAACGCGATCACCGACGACGGGCTCAAGCACCTGGCCGGCCTGGAACATCTCGAAGAGTTGTGGCTGGAAAGTACCCAGGTAACCGACAAGGGCCTGGCGGACCTCGCGAAATTCAAGAAGCTCAAGCGGTTGGCCCTGGACCGAACCCGTGTCACCGACGCGGGGCTGGCCCGTATCCGGCAGGCGCTGCCCGACTGCAAGATCACCCGCAATCACGGGCTGTTGACCGAGGCCTTTGACAAGAATGGCGGGGATCTTCTTGCCGCGATGCAGGCGGTCAAGGTTCGCACCAATCCACCCGGCAGTCAGCAGCCAAACGCCCTGGATTTTCGTGGCCTTACGATCACCGACAAGTGCCTGGAATTGATCGGCAAACACCCCAAGCCCTTCGCGAATCTCGAATCGCTGAGCCTTCGCCAGACCTACCTGACTGATCACGGGATCGACCACATCATTGCCTATCGCGGCCTGCGGCAGCTTGACCTGACCAATTCGCACGTGACGGAACTGGGTGTCGCCAAGCTGGCCGCACTCAAGCAACTGACCGAATTGTCGCTGTGGGACACCCCGATCAGCGATGCGGCACTGCCGCCACTGGCAAAACTGCCAAACCTGGAGACACTCAACCTGTCGGTGACCCCGATCACCGACGCCGGACTCCAGACGCTGGCAACCTTTCCCTCACTCAAGCACCTCAGCCTCGGTGCCACGCTGCTGACCGACGACGGCATCGAATCACTCACGGCACTCAAGGATCTCGAGTTCCTTGACCTCCGCAAGACCGTCGTCAGCGACACGGCGATCGAGTCACTCGCAAAGCTCAAGCGACTGCGGAGGCTCAGGCTCTTCGAGACATCGACGACGACCATCGGCCGACTGAAACTCGCCAGCAAGCTCCCTGAATGCCGGGTCACCGCGGTCGGAGCCGAATCGGGAATCGGCAACAACCAGTAGCCGTCGCAAAGCAGCTCTCGCCCGACGGGGCGACATTGCTGGGAGCATGCCCAGTCACGACAATCGTTGGTCACAGGATCGACGCCCCCCTTTCACCGGCACCTGCCGCGACAGATCCCGGTCCCCATGACCCGAACACCTTCACACCTCTGCCTTGCGATCCTCGTCCAGGTCCTGCTGCTGGCCGGTGCGATCGATGCGGCCGATGACAGTCCGGCCGCTCTGTCGGCCGTGGACACAGCATTCTTTGAGAAGAAGATCCGTCCAGTGCTGGTCAAGCATTGTTACGCGTGCCACTCGACCCGGGCTGCCAAATCGAAGAAGCTGCGCGGCGGCCTCAACCTCGACAGCCGCAGCGGTGTCCGCTCCGGTGGCGACAGTGGCCCGGCACTGGTGGCGGGCAAACCCGACCAGAGCCTGCTGCTGGAATCACTGCAGTACAAGTCACTGGAGATGCCGCCCAAGGGAAGGCTGCCGGCAGCGATCATCGCCGACTTCGGCGAGTGGATCCGCCGCGGCGCGCCCGATCCCCGCCGCGGCCGAACCACGACGCGAAAAGCCATCGATATCAAGTCCGGTCGGCAGTTCTGGTCCTATCAACCGTTGCCGAAAATGAGGGTCCCGCCTGCCGGGCCATCCCGGGCCACTTCGGCCATCGACGCCTTCCTGCTGGCCCGGCTTGACGAAGCCGGGATCGACCAGGCCGTCGAGGCGCCCCGTGCGGTACTGGCTCGCCGCCTGTACTTCGACCTGCTGGGTCTGCCGCCCACGCCCGATCAACTCGACACGTTCCTGCAAGACCATCGCCAAGATGCCTACCAGCGGCTGGTCGATCGCCTGTTGGCCTCGCCCCGCTTCGGTGAACGCTGGGGGCGACACTGGCTCGACGTGGTCCGCTTCGCCGAATCGATCACCCTGAGAGGCTTTCTGTTTCCCGAGGCCTGGAGATACCGCGACTACGTGATCGAGACATTCAACGCCGACCGACCATTCGATCGCTTCGTGAGAGAACAGATTGCCGGTGACCTGTTGACCGACAGCACCGTTGAGCAGCGTCGACGCAATCTCGTTGCCACCACCTTCCTGACCATGGGCAACAACAACCTCGAGGACCAGGACAAGGGCAAGCTGCGAATGGACGTCGTTGACGAACAGCTGGAAACGATCATTCGCGGCTTCCTGGCCCAGACGATCGGCTGTGCACGATGCCACGACCATAAGTTCGACCCGATTCCAACACGCGATTACTACGCGCTGGCCGGCATCCTCCGCAGCACCAAGACCCTCAACCACGCCAACGTGTCGAAGTGGATCGAGATGCCGCTGCCACTGACACCGGATCTCGAGGTCTCGTTCAAAGAGCACGAAACGGCCGTGGCTTCCCTGCAGGCGCAGGTCAAGTCACTCAAACCCGCTTCCGGAAAACTGGCTCCCCTGCCACTGAAAAAGGTGGCCGGGCTGGCCATCGACGATCTCCAGGCCAAACTGACCGGGTCCTGGATGCGATCGACCTACAGCAAGAGTTACGTCGGGACCGGTTACCAGCACGACCAGGGAGCGACCAAGGGGTCCAACACGGCGACCTTTCGCCCGGAACAACCGCTCGACGGGGAATACGAGGTGAGGTTCGCCTACACGCCGGGATCCAACCGTAGCCCGGCGGTCCCGGTCAGGGTGATCGTCGGCAACACGGAAAAGACGACCACGATCAACCAGAAGCAGCGGCCCGCCATCGACGGTCGCTTCGTCACGCTGGGACGGTTCCGCATCACCCCGGACAGCAGGCCCTCGGTATTTGTCAGCAACCGCAACACGACCGGTGTCGTGATCATCGACGCGGTCCAGTTTCTGCCAGTCACCCTTGCCGACAAGCAGCCCGTCGCCGGGCCCTCCACAAGTCCGAAATCTCCACGAAAGTTGCAACAACTGCAGAAAGAACTCGCCGCGTTGAAAAAACGGGCCCTTCCGCGTCCCAGGCACATGGGCGTGCAGGAGGAAAAGACCATCGAGAATGCCCGGATCCACATTCGCGGCAACGTTCACAGCCTGGGAGACGCTGTGCCTCGCGGCTTCCTGCAGGTCGCCGAATTCGGACCTCGTTCCACGTTCTCCAATCAGCAAAGTGGTCGTCGAGAACTGGGCGAGTGGATCGCCAACGAACGCAATCCACTGACCGCCCGCGTACTGGCCAACCGGCTATGGCACTGGTTGTTCGGCACGGGGCTGGTACGAACGACCGACAACTTCGGCACCACCGGCGAACGCCCCTCGCATCCCGAGTTGCTTGACCATCTCGCCTTGCGGCTGATCGAGAGGAACTGGTCGATCAAGAGCCTGCTGCGGGAGATGGTACTCACTCGAACCTACCGGCTCTCTTCACGACCCGACCAGCGGCGGGCGACAATCGATCCGGAAAACCGGTTGCTCTGGCGAATGAACCGGCGACGGCTGGACGCCGAGAGCCTGCTCGACGCGATCTTGATGATCAACGGACGGCTGAGGACCGAGATCGGCGGTTCGACGATCAGGGCCGGCACGCCCAACGACTACAACTACCGGCACGACGGCGACCGCCGCGCCGTCTACTGGCCGGTCCTGCGAAATTCGTTGCCGGAGATTTTCGAAGTCTTTGATTTCGCCAACCCGAGCATGGTTGTCGGCCGTCGCGACAGCAGCAGCAGTGCCCCGCAGGCGTTGTTGATGATGAACAACCCCTGGGTGATCCAGCAGTCCGAACATGCTGCTGACAGCCTGCTGAACCAGCGACAACTCGACGACCGCCAGCGACTGGAGCAACTCGTCCGGGCCACGCTGGGACGCCCCCCCTCGCCTCACGAACGCCGGGTGATGCTGTCCTTCCTGGGTTCCGGCTCGAGGAACGAAAAAACACGTCGTCTCCGCTGGACCCAGGTGGTCCAGGCCTTATTTTCCTCGGTGGACTTTCGCTACCTTCACTAGACCGTTTCACGAGCCGGTCGCCCGCCCAGAAAATTCCCGAACCATGACCTGTCCCCTCCCCAATCGCCGCCAGGCACTGAAGATGTCAGCCTGCGGGTTCGGCAACCTGGCGCTGGCCGGGCTGCTTGGCGACCGGGCCGGGGCGGCGGTCAGCAATCCGCTTTCCGCCAGGCAAACGCATGTGCCCGCCCGCGCCAAGCGGGTGATCTTCCTGTTCATGCAGGGTGGACCCAGCCAGGTCGACTCGTTTGACCACAAGCCAATCCTTGACCGTCGCGACGGCGAGACGCTCGCCTTCGACGACGCCCGCGTCATCGCCAACACGGGCAAGCTCGGCAGTTCGCAGCTGCTGAAAAAGCCGCTCTGGAATTTCCGTCGCTACGGTGACTGCGGACGTTGGGTCTCGGACCTGTTTCCCGAGGTCGGCCGTCACGCCGACAAGTTGTGCATGGTGCATTCGATGCACACCGAGGGTGTCGCGCACGGTCCGGCCACCCTGTTCCTGCACTGCGGATCGACGAACTTCGTACGGCCGTCGATGGGTGCCTGGATCAACTACGGGCTGGGCAACGAGAGCAACAACCTGCCCGGGTTTGTCTCGATTGCACCCTCTCCGGGCAACGGCGGCGCACGCAATTACGGCAGCGCCTTCCTGCCCCCGGTCTACCAGGGAACCACCATCGGCAGCGCCGGCCGGCCGGCGGCCGGTTCGACGATCCGTGACCTGGTCAATTCCCGCTACACCCCGGCTCAGCAACGCAGCCAGTTCGAGTTGTTGAGAGCATTGAATGCCGGACAACTCGACCGTAACCCGGGAGATGCCGAGTTGGAGGCGGTGGTCAACTCGTTCGAACTCGCCTGGCGAATGCAGAACCATGCACCGGAGGTACTGGACCTCTCTCGCGAAACCGCCGCGACCCAGGACCTGTACGGGATCAACCGAAAAACCACCAACGATTTCGGACGCCAGTGCCTGATGGCGCGGCAACTCTGCGAGGCGGGCGTCCGCTATGTCCAGGTCACCTACGGCGACGGTTCGCCCAACCCGGCCTGGGACCAGCACACCAACCTGCCCAAACACGCCGAACACGCCCAGCGCGTCGACCGACCGATCGCCGGGCTGCTACAGGATCTGCAGCAGCGAGGCCTGCTGGAGGACACGATCGTCTGGTGGGGGGCCGAGTTTGGTCGGACGCCGTATGCCCAGAACAAGGGCACCGGGCGGGACCACAACCCCGACGGCTTCACGGTCTGGCTGGCCGGTGGCGGGGTCAAGCCGGGCTTCGCCTACGGGGCGACCGACGAGTTCGGACACAAGGCGGTCGAGAAGAAGGTGCACATGCACGACCTGCACGCTTCGATCCTGTACCTGCTGGGCATCGATCACGAACGACTGACCTACCGCTACTCGGGACGCGAGTTCCGGCTGACCGACATCCGCGGCGAAGTGGTCCACGGGCTGTTCAGCTAGCAAGCCACCGGGCCACCGCAGGGGCGACACCGTGTTATTGCGACTGCTGGTTCTCTTCACCCTGCTGCCGCTGCTTGATCTCTGGCTGCTTTTCAAGCTCTCAGACGGGTTTCTCTCGTTCGGAACCGCCGTGGCCCTGGTGATCGGAACAGGGATCCTGGGAGCCGCACTGGCTCGGCATCAGGGACTGCGCGCCTGGCAACGCCTGCACGAACAACTCGGCCAGGGCGGCCTGCCCACCGATGCACTGCTCGACGGCGTCTTGATCCTGATCGCCGGGACCGTCTTGATCACCCCGGGCCTGATCACCGACGTGTTCGGGCTCCTGCTGCTGATCTCACCCCTGCGGAGAATCGTCGGCCGTGTCGTCGTGGGCTGGATACGCCGTCGCATCAAGATCCACCCGGTCGATTCACCTTTTTCGCCCGGCAGCTCTCCGTTCGGATTCTCGCCAGAGAATCCCCCGGTTGATCCGACAGTGATCGATGCGGAGTTCCGGGTGCATGACGATCCGGAAAACCTGCCGGACGCTTGAACCCCCGGAGGGATCGTGAGAGCCTGAGCGATCGGGTGGACCGGAGACGGTCCGCGTTGGCAGCACGAGCAATCCACGCACCACGAGGCAACAATGGCACCCATCAAGATTGGCCAGATCGGCGTCGGACATGCCCACGCATCAGGCAAGATGGCCGCATACCGGGCCTCGCAGGACTACGAGGTGGTCGGCATCGTCGAACCCGATTCGGCATTGCGTGCCGCGGCCCGGACACGAGACCCGTACAAGGGACTCAAGTGGATGTCCCGGGAACAGTTGCTCAATTCGCCGGGCCTGAAGGCGGTGGCCGTCGAAACCCGGGTGCGTGACCTGCTCGATACGGCCGAGGCCTGCATCGATGCCGGCATGCACGTGCACCTGGACAAACCGGCCGGGTCGAACCTGCCGCAATTCAAGAAGATCCTCGACACGGCGGCCCGCAAGCACCTGCTGCTGCAGATGGGCTACATGTACCGCTACAACCCCGGTTTCGTCTTGATCCGCGACCTGCTCAAACAGGGCTGGCTTGGCGAGATCTTCGAGATCCACACGGTGATGAGCAAACTCGTCAACAGCGACTCGCGGAAACAGCTCTCCGCGTACAAGGGCGGGACCATGTTCGAACTCGGCTGCCACATCACCGATGGCGTGTTGTCGATCCTGGGGCCTCCCACCCGTGTCCACGCTTTCCCCCGCCACTCGGCCCGCAACGACGATACGCTTGCCGACAACATGCTCGCGGTACTCGAGTACCCCCGGGCGACGGTCACGGTCCGATCGAGTGTCAACGAGGTCGACGGGGGAGCCCGGCGCCACTTCTGCGTCTGCGGCAGCCAGGGAACGGTGCACGTCCAGCCGCTCGACAATCCATCCGCCCGCGTCGCCCTCTCGAGCCGGCGGGGCAAGTACCGCAAGGGTTACCAGGACGTCACGTTTCCCAAGTACGTCCGCTACATCGACGACGCGGCCGATATGGCCCGGATCATCCGTGGTGAAAAGGACGCCGACTTCAGTTACGAGCACGACTATCACGTACAAAAGACGGTGCTGCAGGCCTCGGCATTGCCGCTGGACTGAGCCACCGGACACGTCCCGCTTCACAGGAAGGCACCCTGATGGATCACGACCTCTCGCGACGGGGATTTCTCTCCGGTACGACAACCGCCCTCGCGGCCACCGGTGCGGCCGCGGCCGGCCGGACAAGTGCGAACGAGACCATTCGGCTGGGCCTGATCGGCTGCGGCGGGATCATGAATGCCCATTCCCGCAATCTCGGGCACTTCGGGTCCGGCACTCACGTCTCGTGGCTCTGCGATATCGATCCACGGCAGATGGACCGGATCGCGGCAAATGTCGACGGGTACCAGAAAACGGCACCCCGGCGAACCAGCCGCTTCGAGGATGTTCTCGCCGACCGCAGCGTCGACGCGGTGATCATCGGCACACCGCATCACTGGCATGCTCGCATCGCCCTGCTGGCACTGGCCGCCGGCAAGGATACCTATATCGAGAAGCCGATGTCGCACGTCTTCAACGAGGGACGGGCCATCATCGAGGCCGCGAAGAAGTACAAGCGGGTTGTCCAGCACGGGTCCCAGATGCGGTCCAGCCCGGTCACCGCCGCGGCCGGCAAACTGCTCGCCGAGGGCCTGCTCGGTGAAATTCGCATCACCAAGGCCTGGAACGTGCAGCGGCGAGGAACGCGAAAGGTCGTTCCCGACACGAAACCCCCGGCCGCTGTCGACTACGACCGCTGGCTCGGCCCCGCACCCGTGAAGGGCTTCAACGTCAACCGGTTTCACAGCAACTGGCGGGTTTACCGGGATTACGGAAACGGCGACATTGGCGACGACGGAATTCATGACATCGACATGGCTCGCTGGGGACTCGGTGTGACCACCCAGCCTGTTCGGGTCACCGCCCACGGCAGCCACACCTTCTACAGCGGCAAGAACCGGGGTGACCGTGAGTTTCCCGACAACATGATGGTCAACTACGAGTACGCCGACGGACGGGTGTTGATCTACGAGGACCGGCTGTTCACCGCCTACGGCATGCACGGATTCGACAGCGGGAACGCGTTTTACGGCACCGAGGGATACATGATCTTCTCGCGCCGCGGAGCCTTCCGGACGTACCTGGGACCCAAGAGCAAGCCCGGGCCGACCGAACCCAAGCAGTCACGGACCAACAGGGGTTACGCGCCGCATCTGGCCGATTTTCTCGACGCCATCGGTACCCGCAACTTCGACACCCGCGCCAACGCCGACATCGCACACCTCTCCTGCAGCCTCGTGCACCTGGGTGAAGTCGCCTTCCGCACGCAGGGGCGGCTGGATTTTGACCCGAAGACCGAGACATTCGTCGATTCTCCGCAGGCCAACGCGATGCTGACAAAGGCCTATCGCAAGGGCTACGAACTGCCCCGGGTCTAATGCCGCGGTCCGATGTTGAGGTCGATAGTGACGAAAGGGTAAACTGAACGGCGCGGTGGACCCGATCCAACCAGATAGGGTCTTCTCGCTTCTCGAGCATGTGGAACCGTACCGATGGCACTCGATCGATCACCCGTCCCGGCCGTTCATCCCCGCTTCGACCGTCGCACGGCAGTCCAGGCCGGAGCGATTGGCCTGCTGGGACTTGGCGGTGGCCACCTGCGGGCCCTGCAGGCCGCAGGAGAAAATGCCTCGCGGGTCCATCACAAGTCGGTCATCTACATCTTTCTCTCCGGCGGCCTCTCGCAGCACGAGAGCTTCGATATGAAGCCGGACTCTCCCGACGGGATCCGTGGTGAGTTCACGCCGATCGACACGTCGGTGCCCGACATCCGCATCTGTGAACACCTGCCACAACTGTCACGGATCGCTCACAAGTGGGCATTGCTGCGGTCGTTGACTCATCCCTACAACGAACACTCCCAGGGCCACGCGGCGATGCTGACCGGGAGAACCCCCCGCGGTCGCGGCTTCAGTGGCAGCAAGCCCCAACCGACCGATCATCCCTGCATCGCCAGTATCGTCGGCTCGCAGATGCCCCGCCGCAACAACCTGCCGCCGACGGTGGCGCTGCCCGAAAAACTGATCCATGTGTCGGGCCGCGTCATCCCCGGCCAGTTTGGCGGCGTGATGGGTCCGGAGAACGATCCTTGGTTCATCGAGGCCAGCGGGTTTCGATCAAACCAGTACTACCACGGGGCGTTTCCCGAGTACGGGTTTCACCGCACGACCGGAGCCTACACGCCTCCGAACTACCGTTTCGCCGCCCCCAGCTTCGGACTGCCACCGGGGGTCCTCGAACCCCGCTTCAAGAGCCGCCTGGGACTGCTCGAAACAATCGACCAGCAGCGCAGGCATCTCGACCGGACTCACGCCGTCGGGGGCTTCGACCGCTATCAGCAGGAGGCCGTTTCGTTGCTGCTCGACGGAGGTGTCCACAAGGCACTTGATGTCCACTCCGCCGATGCCGACCTCCAGGACCGCTACGGGAGAAACAGTTTCGGCTGGAGTTGCCTGATGGCGCGACAGTTGATCGAGGCCGGTGTCAGCCTGGTCCAGGTCAATCTCGGCAACGACGAGTCGTGGGACACCCACGAGGAGTGTTTCCGGAACATGCGCGAGTACCTGCTGCCGCCAACCGACCGCGCGGTGGCGACACTCATCGAAGACCTCGACCAACGAGGACTGCTCGAGGACACGCTGATCGTGATGGCCGGGGAATTCGGCCGCACTCCCAAGGTCGTGATGTCGAAACGACACAATACGCCCGGCCGCGATCACTGGGGTCCGGTGCAAACGGTGTTTTTTGCCGGCGGTGGGGTCCGCGGCGGTACGGTCATCGGTGCCACCGACAAGGTTGGTGGCTATCCGATCGCCAACGCCTACAAGCCCGAGAACATGGCGGCGACGATCTACGAACACCTCGGCATCCCGCGGGACGCGACCTGGACCGACAAGGTCGATCGCCCCAATCGAATCTATCACGGTGAATCGATCGCCGGCTTGACCTGAACAACACGTCCACAATCCAACCCACTCTTGATCATGCACGTTGATCCTCACTCGCCGGTTGCCCGGGCCGTATCACGGCGGACGTTTCTTGTTGCCGGTGCGACAAGTGTCTACGGGCTCGATGCGGCGCGTCTGTCCAGTGCGGCTCCGGTCTCGGGTTCCGGCCAAAAGCCGGCCCGTTCGACAATCCTCGTCTGGCTCGGAGGCGGGGCGTCTCACATCGACACGTTCGACATGAAGCCCAACGCGCCGCTGGAATTTCGTGGCCCGTTTCAGCCCATCCCCACCTCCGCACCCGGGGTCGAGATCTGTGAGCACCTGCCGTTGCTGGCCAAGCAGGCTCACAACTTCTCGATCATCCGTTCACTGGGCCACTATCGCCGTGGGACCGGAGATCACCATGCCGGTTATTACTACAACCTGACCGGCCGTGCCCCCGACATCAGCTTTCGTCAACTGCTCAACGCCCGCAAACCACGCAAGACCGACTGGCCATTCATGGGCAGCGTGGTCGGGCACCAGTTGCCACCTCATCCCTACCTGCCCCAGGCCGTCTCGCTGCCGCACAAGCCCGGAGCACCCCAGTACACCCGGCCGGGCCAGTTCGCCGCAAAGCTGGGAATCATCCACGACCCGGTTTATGTTTACGCGGATCCCGACAAGCCCCTGAAATACACCGCCCCGGCTCTGGAACTCAACGGCGACATCACGCCCCGGCGACTCGGGGACCGGCGGGGGCTTCTCAAGACCCTTGATTCAGCCGTCCGCCGACTGGATCGATCGCAGGCGACCGCCGACTGGGAGATCCAGCAGCAGCGGGCGTTCAGTTTTCTGGGCTCCCGGGCGACCAAGGACGCGTTCAACATCGGCGACGAGCCCGAGTCGGTTCGGAGGCGCTACGGGGATGATCTCAACGCGATGAGCATGCTGATGGCACGACGATTGGTCGAGGCCGGAGTGCCGTTCATCTCGGTCTTCTGGCGAGGCGACAAGAAGGCTGCCGAGAAGTTGAAGTGTGCCAGCGGCGGTGGCTGGGACACGCACGGCAACAACTTCATCTGTCTCGAAAAATACCTGCTGCCCCGTTTCGACCGGCCGTTTGCAGCGCTGCTCGAGGATCTCTCGGAACGCGGCCTGCTCGACGAGACACTCGTCATGGTCAACAGTGAAATGGGGCGAAAGCCCAAGGTCGGCGATCCCCGTTCGGGTGGAGCGGTCGGCCAGGGCCGCGACCACTGGACACACTGCCAGAGCATCCTGCTGGCCGGTGGTGGCATTCGTGGTGGGCAGGCCTACGGAACTTCCGATAAGACGGCCGGCTACCCCGCCGATCGCCCGGTCGCCCCCGAGGACGTGGCCAAGACGGTCTACCATGCGATGGGGCTGGGAAATCCCGAGGCGACCGACAGCCAGGGCCGGCAGTTCCGGATCCTCGAGGAAGGCGAACCGCTCACCGATCTGTTCTAGACGACTCGAGCCGCCGGCCGATCTCTCGCGCCAACCGCTCCTGCTCGGCCGCATCCTCTTCCCGACCCGCCTTGCGGTAAAACCGAGCCAGCGACCGCCTCATGTCCAGCACGGTCGGATCCAGCGCCAACCCGCGTTCGGCCGCGGCAATCGCCGCCTCCAACGGCCCGGTTGCCTCCAGCATGTCGGCATACGGACCATGGGCCTCACCGTCCCAGGGATTCAGTGCCAGCAACCGCCTTGCGACGACGACACCGGCCTTGTCATCACGGGAAAGAAAACAGATCAACAACAGGTGAGACAGGCAGCCCTCGTCGTCGGGATGCTGCTTCAACACCGTTTCGAACAGCCGTCTCGCCTTGTCCGGCTGCTGGGATCGGAAGGCAAGGAACCCCAGCGTGCGGAGCACTTCCAGGTCATCGGGATTTCGCCGCTGGGACTCCTCCAGATGAACCCGCGCCTGCTCCATCAACGGCGAGTCCTTGGTGTCGACTGCCTGACGAAACCACGCCAGCCCCTTCGCTCGCGCCAACGCCTCCTCGGGGATGTCGATGCCCATTCGACCAAACGGATGCCAGGGCTCTCCGGCCGCCTCCCGCTCGACGCGTGCCTGGCGACTCGTCAGTGACGGCCGGCGGACGATCGCGTGGTTGGCCTGGGTCGTGTGAGCCACGTCACGGGAATGGACACGAGGCATGTGGCAGTGAATGCACGATCCCAGCGCCGGGGGACGGCGGCGCTGGGATTCCGGCAACCGGCAGCCCTGTTCGGCATGGCAGCGATTGCAGCGTTCGCGGTAGAACGCGGCAGCCTGTTCGGCTGGTGGCCGCCCATGCGGGTCGTGGCAGGACGTGCAGCCGAGCCGGCCCTGGCTGCCCTGGAAACACCGGCTGGAATTCATCTGTTCGACGTGGCTGGTAAACAGCGGTCGGCCCTCCTCGTCAAAGGGCGATTCGCCGACAAACACCGTCCAGGTCTCCGACAACGGTTCTCCCGGGCGGTAGTCGGCAAAGCGATGGCCCTGCCGCGGGATCCTCACCTTGCCTTCCAGGTGACACTGGTTGCAGACATCCTGTTGACGCTCGTGAGAAAGCCGGGCCGGGTTGACGATCAGCGTCTCGGTCAGATCGCCCTCCGTCTCCTGGTAGGCCGCGACGTGGGCACTGCCAGGGCCGTGGCACCGTTCGCATCCGATCCCCTCTTCCAGGAAAGGGGTCTCGACGGAGAATCGGTCCATGGCAGCGGGTTGCTCGTTGACCAGCTGGCCGGAATGGCACGACAGGCAGTGATTTCCTACACGTCGGGTGAACCGGTAGTGAAGTTCGGCGGGAAAACCGGGCGAAAGATCCCAGCGGGCCTTGCGGGTGTAATAGCTCAACGGGGACTGGAAGAACAACCCGCCACGTTTCAGCAGAAAACTGCGCCCCTTGACGCCGGCACCGATGACGTAGTCGATCGGTTCGACCTGCTCGTAGAGTACCTTGCCCTTCGAATCGGCCATCGACTCGACGTGGAGCATCGGCCCCTGCGGCCCCCGGCGTTCGATCCGGTATGTCCGTCCCGCCGCCGAGAACTGCCCGGGTCCCGATTCGGAGAATTTCGCAACATCCCCGGGCTCGAGCTTGCGGAGTGCTTGCGACATCGGGTGAGCCGCGTAACGCTCGAAGATTTCCTCGTGGCAGACCCGGCAGGCGTCGCTGCCGACAAAGCGTGCCGTCAACGGTACTGCTGTCGCTGGTGGCGGCAGCGGCGCTGGAGGATCGTTGCCACGCGGCCGGTTGATCAACGTGACCGCCACGACAACGATGACGGCCGCCAGCGCTCCCCGGCCCCGTCGACTGATACCTTCTGCTGACCCGGCGGTCATCGCGGTCCCGTTTTCAGGAAATCACTTCGTCAACAACACGAGCCCCGGTCAACGGCGGATCGGTCAGCGTCTCCTCGCGACCGGCGTGCTCATAGATCAGCGACTCGTGGTCGATGCCGAGCTGGTGCAGGATCGTGGCGTGAAGATCGGCCACGCTGACCTTGTTCTCGGCAGCGGCGTAGCCCACTTCGTCGGTCGCCCCGTGGATATAACCGGCACGAAATCCGCCCCCGGCCGCCAACAGGCTGAACGCGTTGCGGTTGTGGTCGCGGCCACTGCCGTTCTGCGAAACCGGCAACCGGCCGAACTCGCCCGACCAGATCACGATCGTCTCGTCGAGCAATCCCCGTTGTTTCAGGTCGGTGATCAGGCCGGCCGTGGGACGGTCACAGGCGCCGCAAATCGAGCCGAGACCGCTGCGGGTCTTGCTGTGACTGTCCCAGGGCTGGAATGGCCTGGGATGCACCTGCACGAACCGCACTCCGGCCTCCACCAGTTTTCGGGCCATCAGGCAGCGACGCCCGTACGGCTCGGTCGTCTTGTTGTCGAGCCCGTACAGGGACCTGGTTGCTGCCGTCTCACCGGAAATGTCCAGGACATCCGCGGCAGCCAGCTGCATCCGGGCCGCCAGTTCGTAGTTCTGGATTCTCGCTTCGAGCTCCGCCTCCCGCGGCAGTCGCCGCTGGTGGATCCGGTTCAACCGCGAGAGGAAATCCAGATTGTTTCGCTGTTCACGCGAGGTGACGGGAATCGAGGACGAAAGATTCAGGACCGGCGTTCCGCTGCTGGAGAACTCGGTGCCCCGGTGCAGCGCCGACAGCCACCCGTTGGTCCACGTCAACGTTCCACTGGTGTTGTAGCCGGCCGGGTCACGGAGAACGACGTACGAGGGCAAGCTGTTGTTCTCGGTGCCCAGCCCGTAACTGATCCAGGCGCCCAGTGCCGGACGATCCTGGAAGATCTTTCCGGTCATCAACATCACCAACGCCTCGGTGTGGTTGTTGTGCCCGGTGTGCATCGATCGAATCAACGTCATCTCGTCAATCACGCTGCCGATCCCCGGGATCACCTCCGAAAGCTCTGCCCCCGACTCACCGTACCGCTGAAAACGAAACGGGGTATCCATCAGCTTGTTTTGTTCGCTGCCGGCCTGGAACATCTCGACCTTGATCGAATGCTGCTTGCCATTGAACTTGCGCAGCAGCGGTTTTGGATCGAAGAGGTCCATCTGGCTTGGACCGCCGTTTTGCAGCATCAGGATCACGGACTTGGCCCGGGGGGGGATATGAGCCGGCCTGGAACCCAACCCGCCACCGGCGGCCTGCACCGTCCCGCCCAGAACCGCCTGCAACGCCAGCCCGCCGAAACCAAGTCCGCTCATCTGCAACAGCTGGCGGCGCGATATCGGCAGGTTGCCGGAGAAGTTCTTTTCGGGTTTCACGATGACTCGTCCCGGTGCGGTAATTTCAGGGCGTGTAGAGAAACTCGTTGGCATTCAACAACATGTGACACAGGTGCTCAAGCGGCCGTTGCGGCGACTTGCTGTTGGCCTGCTGCACCAGCAGTTTCAGGCTCAGCCGGCGTTCCTCTGCAGTGGGAACGCGGCACAGTGCCAGGCGAAACACGTGGTCCACGCGGTCCGCCCTGGTTGCCTTGCTCGACTCGGCGCGAACCCGGGCGGCAAACAATCGCGACTGCTTCATGACAAAGGCCCCGTTGAGCATCACCAGAGACTGCAGGACCACGGCCGAACGGTCACGGCGGCTGCAGTTGTGAGTCACCGTCGGCTGGTCAAAGACACTCAACTCGGTGGGGTGGTAATTCCGGCGGCACGTCAGGTAGAGACTGCGGCGACGGTCGTCGGTCGGCCGAGCCAGCTTGGTAGAATCGACCACCACGCTGCTGTCGGCCCGGGCGGTGATCGGCACGGCAGGACCGCCCTGGAAGAGATCCAGCTGGCCACTGACGGCCAGCACACTGTCACGGATGACTTCCGACTCCAGCCGTCTCAACGGCATTCGCCAGTACAGGCGGTTCGTCGGATCGACGGCCCCGGCCCGATCCCAGTCAAGCGGTTCGCGTGATGTCGACTGCTGGTAGATCGACGACAGCAGCACGAACCGGTGCACCCGTTTCAGGCTCCAGCCCCCGTCAATCAGTTCCCGGGCCAGCCAGTCGAGCAGCCGGGGATGGGTCGGCTCTGACCCCGACAGGCCAAAGTTGTCAGACGAGGCCACCAGGCCGGTTCCGAAATACCGCTGCCAGAGCCGGTTGACGATCACCCGGGCGGTCAGCGGATGATCGGGTCCGGTCAGCCATCGGGCGAACACCCTCCGGTAACCGGTCGACCGGGACGGCTTGCCGGCGGCGGTGGCCACGGGAGGAAACCTTGTCGGCTGCTTGCGACGATCAAGAACCAGGGGAACACCCGGGCTGACCTGTGGACCGGGTGTCGCGAAGTCCCCACGGCGATACAGGTAGGTCTTGGGAACTGGACCCTGCTCCCACAACGCCCGGACCGGCTCGTAGGAACGCCGCGTGGCATTGAGTGCCGCGATGGCCGCGTCGTCCGCATCGACCCTTTTCTTTTCGTCCTGGCCCAGCCCCGCGACGATCTCCTTGGGCGACACGGCCAGCAACGGACCCAGTTTTGCGGCGAGGTACCCCTGGACGGGTGTCCGCTTGTCCTTGGCTGTCTTGAGCGCCTGGTCGGTGTCAGCCCGAATCGGCCCGGGCAACCTGGCCAGTTTCGCCGCACGCAGCCGCGTCGACACCCCCGTGCGAATGGCCGCGATCTTCTTCTTCAACGCATCCACCCGCGCGTTCACCTGCTTGTTGTGCCCATCGATCCGATCCTTCTCCCTGGGCGGCACCGACTGCAGCTGTCGCTGCTCGGAGTTCAGCCAGTTCTGCACGTCGTAGGCCGGCGTGAAAATCGCCGCCATCCGGTAGTAATCCACCTGGCTGATCGGATCGAACTTGTGCGAATGGCACTGGGCACAGTGTATCGTGAGTCCAAGCAGGCCGGCTGAAATCGTCTGCAGCGTGTCAAAGAGCACCTGGTGCCGGATGTCGGCGGTGTTCAGTTCCGGGGCGTAGGTCACGTCACGGGACTGGCGGAGAAATCCCGTCGCCACCAGCCGGTCCAGATCCTGCTCCGAAAAACTCTCGGCCCGGCGCCAATCGACCAGCTCGTCCCCGGCAAGCTGTTCGACGAGGAAGTCGTCGAAGGGTTTGTCGGAGTTGAAGGCGCGGATGACGTAATCCCGGTACCGCCAGATTCCCGGTGCCGGCTTGATGGTCTTGGCGTCGTTGTCGCTGCCGATCGTGTCGACATAGCCGACCGTGTCCAGCCAGTGACGTCCCCAGCGTTCCCCGTATCGCGGATCCGCCAGCAGGGAATCGATCAACCGGCTCCAGGCCCCGGGCCGCGTGTCGGCCAGGAACCGGTCAACCTCCCAGGGGGACGGCGGCAGACCGACCAGGTCCAGATAGGCCCGGCGAACCAGGGTGGCCGGGGACGCCGGGGGTGCCAGGTTCAGCCCGGCGGCCTCCAGTCGAGCCAGCACGAATCGATCGACCGGTGACTGCACTCGCTGCTCGGCCTTGACCGCCGGCAACGGCGACTGCACGGGCGGTCGGAACGACCACCAGCCCCCGGCCTTTTCGTCCAGCGGCGGTTTCTCTGCCTCGTTGAATCCCCGGGCAACGTAGCGGCCCCTGGCTCCCCCGGCCACCCAGTTCCGGATCGTCTCGATATGAGCCGCGGTGGGTTTCAGGGACTTGCCCGGCGGCATTTTGCCCGACACCAGCTTCTGGATCAGCAGGCTTTTCTCAGGAGCCCCGGCAACGACCGACGGCCCGTTCTTGCCTCCCTCCAGCAACAGGGGCAGCGACCGCAGGTCCAAACCGGCCTCGCGGGCCTCGCCCCCGTGGCATTTCCAACAGTACGTCTTCAGCAATCCGTGAACCCGGGTTTCGAAGAACGGTCCCTCGGCGGCCGTCAATCGAGCAGCCGACAGCAGCACCATCGACAGCATGATCAGGAAACGGGACAGCACCAGTCGATTCATCCTGGAATCCGGAACACCGCGGCGTGAATCGCGAACAGCTTCCCTCGATCATAGCACGGCCAGCCGTCGGTAAGCCTCTTCGACGGCCGCGGTGAACTCCTCGGCCAATCGCCGGGCATCGCAGAGAGGACCGTCCTGCATTCGGCCACGCAGCTCTGTTCGCAGGATCGCTCTCCGCGGGCCATCCGCCGCCAGGTCAACAACCCGCTCGATGTATTCCTCTCGCGTACCGGCAACCAGGTCATCCAGTCCCACCCGCGACAGAAATGACGCGGTCTGGCGACCGCACATCCGGTCTCCGGCCCAGGTCACAACCGGCACACCCGACCACAGTGCCTCGCAGCTGGTCAAACCGCCGGAGAACGGAAACGGGTCGAGACCGATGTCGATTTCAGCATAACCGGCCAGCAGCTCTTCGTGCGGCACCCAGCCCTGCAGCCTGACCCGCTCGGCCGCCACTCCTGCTGCGGCGAGGATCCCTAGAATCCGTTCGGCAACGCTTCCATCCTCGAGCCCGCGGTTGCGGAGAACCAGTCGTGATCCCGGGCAGCGGCCCATGATTTCGGCCCATGTGCCCAGCACCTCCGGCGTCGTCTTGTCGAGCTTGTTGAAGCTCCCCAAGACAATCCCCTGTCCACCTGTGCGTTGTTTCACCGCCGGGCCGCCAATCAGCGGCAGGTAACTGACGTGCCCACCAGGCAGCCGCAGCACGGTTTCGCTGAATCCCGCCCCGGCGCCGTCGGGCACGAGAACGTCGTCGGCGATCAGGCCATCGATGGCCACCAGCCCCGTGGTCGAAGGGTAACCGATCCATGACAGTTGCAACGGCGAGGGACGACGGGCGAAGACACCCAGGCGATGGTGTCCGGTGTGACCGGCCAGATCGACCAGGACATCGATCCGCTCGTCGCGAATCCACGTCGCCACTGTCTCGTCGTCACGGCCACGGATGTCACGCCAGGTCTCGGATCCACTGCGAAAGCGTTCGGTGAACATGTCGATCTGGACACGATCACTGAAGCAGACCGGCTGCACACGTTCCCGGTCCAGGGCCTCGAATCCTCCCAGCAGGAACCAGCCGACCGGGTGTCGTCCCAGGTCCGGCGAAACAAAACCTACCCGCAGGGGGCCCGCTGATCGCTGAGGCCGGTTTTGCGGCCGGCTGCTGTCACGCAACACGTCACCCCACTGCTCAAGAGCACAGCGGCGATGTGCTTCGAGAATTTCCGGTGGCGTGTGGCCGGCTTGGCAGAGCATCGTGGCCAGCTGGTTGGTTGCCGCCGCGCTGGACCCCGAACCCGATTGCCGTGACCCGGCAAACATCGTCGCGGCTTCTTCGAGACGTCCCTGCAGCTTCAGGACCACGCCCAGGTTGTTGGCCGCGCGATAGTTGGTTTCGTCCCGTGCCAGAACGTTCCGCTGCACCGCCTCGGCTTCCGACAGCCGGCCGGCGTGCTCCAGGGCCGTTCCCAGGTTGAACTCGGCCTCGATCATTCCCGGTTCCTCGCGCAACGCCCGTTGATAGCTCTCGATCGCGGCAGCGGGCCGCCCGAGCTTCAGCAGGGCATTGCCCAGGTTGTTGACCGCCTCGGCCGATCGTGGCTGTCGTTGCAACGCCTGACGGCAACACGCGGCCGCCTCTTCATACTCTCCCACCTCGCACAGCACGTTTCCCAGGTTCGTCCAGGCACCGTGGTTGCTCTCCTGCAACTCGACGGCACGCCTGAGCGATACCACCGCGTCGTGGAAGCGGGCCAGCTGTTTCTGGGCGAGCCCGAGGTTGATCCAGGCCGAGGCAAAATCGGGGGCGAGGGCGACGGCCTGATTGGCCAGCGCCTCCGCCTCGGCCGCCTCCCCGCGGGCAACCAGGATTGCTGCGAGGTTGGCGGCGGCCTCGGGAACCGTCGAGTCAATCTCCCATGCACGTCGTGCCGCGGCCTCTGCCTCGTCCAGTCGGCCCTCGCGAAAGGCCACCCCGGCCAGCACCCGGTGGGCCTGTGGCCGGGCGGGGTCCTCGCCCAGTACCCGGCGCGCTTCGATCGCCGCCTCCTCCAGTCGACCATCCGCAAAAAGCGCAAACGCTCGATTGATCGCCTCGTCAATACTCATTGAACACGAGTGTACGTCGCTCCCACGACGTTTCCAGAACCTGAACTCTTCTCCGGAGAGCCCGGCGGGATAAGATTTATCGTCAATCGACAAAACCATAACCAGTACTTATGATCTTGGTTCCGCCGCGCAGTGCCTGCGCCAGAACCCCGGCCCGGAGAATCGCGTTGCCTCACCCTGCTCCAGCGCTGCTGCTGTCGACGCTCACGCTGGCGGTCTGCGGTTGCCTGTCCGATGCGGACACGCCATCGCCGGACAACTCGTCCGCAGCGGCAACCGACAACACCGGCGGTGAGGAAAACAGGTCCTCGGTCAACCTCGCGAGGTCCCGGACATTTGAGCTCGACTACGGTGTCACCCTGAAAGAGATTCCCAGGGGTGCCCGTGTCCGGGTCTGGTTCCCGGTGCCGCCGACGACCAAACACCAGGTGGTTCGCCTGGCTGACAGCAGAAAGTTCCCCGTCCGGCCACGGGAAACGGCCGAGACGAAATACGGCAACAGGATCCTTCACTTCGACCTGACAAGTTCGAGTGCCGAACCGCTGGTTTTCGCGTTGACCTGGGAAGTGACACGGACCGAAATCCGGGGCGAGGCACAACCTGACCCCGGGGAAACGCTCGACGAAGCACGGCGAACGGCCTTCCTGGAACCCAACACGAACGTCCCCATCGACGGCAAACCGCTGACCCTGGTCGATTCCTCGCGACTGCCCAAGGACAATCCACTGGAACTGGCACGCGCGTTGTACGACCGGGTGGACGGGCACATGCGGTACGACAAGTCCCGGCCCGGCTACGGCAACGGGGACGTGCTCTGGGCCTGCGACAGCGGATTCGGCAACTGCACCGATTTCCACAGCCTGTTCATCTCGCTGACCCGGTCCCGGAAGATCCCGGCCAAGTTCGAGATTGGTTTCCCGTTGCCGCCGGAGCGGGGCGAGGGAGCCATCGGCGGCTACCATTGCTGGGCACAGTTCTTTGTCGACGGGCACGGCTGGGTACCGACTGACATTTCCGAGGCCGACAGGCATCCGGAGATGAAGGACTACTATTTCGGGAATCTGACGGAAAACCGCGTGATGTTCACCACCGGCCGCGACATCACCCTGGTGCCCCGGCAGTCAGGACCGGCCCTGAATTACTTCGTGTACCCCCACGTCGAGGTTGACGGGCAACTCTGGTCGGCGGAAAAGACCGAGCCGAAGTTCGGCTACCGCGACAAGCGATCGCGGTCCGCCGCGGCCGCTTCAGCCGCCGGCTGATCGCCCCTGACCGGCCTCGGCAAAGGACAGGAACTCCCGGAGTGGTGAACCGATCACCCGGTCGGTGGCGGTGACCAGGTAGAGTTGTCGTCGTGGCCGAACTTCCCGGACCGGAACGCGAACCAGGCGTCCGATCTCGAGATCATCGGCCACGGCGGCCCGGCTGAGAAATGCCGCGGCCAGCCCCCGGGCAACCGCCGACCGGGTTGCGTCGGCCGAGTTGGTTTCCATCCAGATGTCGAGTTCGTCGCGATGCACACCCCGGACCTGCAGGGCCTCATCCACGCAGCGTTGGCTTCCCGATCCGGCCCCCCGGACAATCAGTGGCAGCTGGATCAGCTGCCTGAGGGAAATCGATCGACGACCGGCCAGCGGATGGTCACGGCCCACGACCAGCACCAGTTCATCCTCGGCCACAGCCCGGGCTGACAACAGATCGATGCCGGGCAATTCTCCGACCACGCCGACATCGGCCTGGCCGCCGGCAACCGCGGCGGCGGCGGCGTGGCTGTCGGAGACCGTCACCGATTCTCTGACCTCGGGAAACACGGCGCGGAAACCGGCCAGCAAATCAGGCAACCACCACTCGGCCGGAACCGTGCTGGATGCGATTCTCAACAAACCCGAGACCACCGTCTCGCAACCGGCGATGTCCGCCTCGGCCTCGGCCAGCCTGTCCAGCACCGCACGGGCATGATCGAAAAGCCGGTGGCCGGCAACGGTCAGGATCATCTGCCGACCGGCACGATCGAACAGCGGCTGACCGTAGTGCGACTCGAGCACGGCCACATGCTGACTGACGGCCGCCTGGGACACTTCCAGCCTCTCGGCCGTCCGGGTGAAGTTCCCCGTTTCAGCCGCCACAACGAACGTCCGCAGGTGTCGCAATTCCATGTCTTCATGATAGCGAGCGGACCGGCGGGAAGAAGAACATACCGCCGACAGTGACCCGCCGGATGCATCTCAGCCGGGATCCGCCCGCACAACCTGGACCGGCCATCTCAGTCGTCACTCTTGGATTCGACACGGCGGAACGGATAGGCCCACTCGGCCAGGGCCGTGGCGCTACGGGATTGGATCCACAGGCGGCCATAACCGGAAAAACGCAGCAGCAGCTGGTCCGAGAACAAGAACGACCGGATCTTCCGGCCACGGGTTAACTGGTATTCCAGCGTCGGCTCCCAGGCAACCGCATGGCCGTTGTCGACGATGTACTCGCTCTCGACATCGACGACTTCCAGGTCACCGTAGGAATGAAAGAACAGTGTCCCGGTCCCACCGACACGGAGCAGGAACATCCCTTCATTCAACAGGCCCCGGACACCATCCCACTTCGAATCACAATCGACACCCGTCTGGGAAGCCAGGAAGGCACCCCGCTCGAGAATCAGCTCGCTCTCGGAAAGCTCGTAGGAGGCGATATCCCCGGCCGCACCCGGAGCGAAGGTAATCGCACCCGGGCCGTTTTCGGCCGTGTAGGTATTCTGAAAAAAGCTCTCGCCGGCCAGCAACGAACGTTTCAGACCCTTCAACAGGCCACCGCGCGTCGAGGTCTCGGTCTGGATGCCATCGGTCATCCAGGCCATTGCCCCCGAATCACCCACGACGGACTCGCCCGCATCGAGGTGGCATTCAACCGCGCTGTAGCTTGGGGCGGATATGATTTCATATTCCATGTCGTCACGAGCTCCGTTTCGGAAGACGCGGACCCAGTTCCCCACCGAATTCACCGGGATTGTGGGACTGGGTAAGAAGTCGCCCGCTGCCACTGAAATTCAACACGATTCCCTCACCGGCCAACCAGGAACTGATCCACGACGAACCCGCCTTGCTCAAGCTGTAGTCAAGAGTTTCCTCAAAGGCGACAACGTGTCCGGTGTCGACGGTCAGCTCGGATTCAACCTGGTTTGAGACAATCCGCCCGTAGGCGGCAACCAGCAACTGGCCCCGTCCCGACGCTCTGATGAACACGGGCGCTTCCCCCGTCAGGAAGCCCTTGAAACCCTGGAACTGGGTGTCGATGTCGATCTCGGAACTGGCTCCCAGAAAACTGCCGCCGGCGCAAAGCCAGTCCGACGAACCGTCCATCTCGATCAGGTAAACCTCGCCCTGGTGAGTGGGCGCCAACCCGACCTGGCCTGGTTGACCGTCCTCGGTGCTGTAGGTCGAGAAAAAGAAATTCTCGCCTGCCAGCAGACGTTTGAGCCCACTCAGAAGACCACCCGATGACCGACTGTGGGTGGTCACGTCGATGTCGACATTCGCGGATGCCCGAAACATCGCACCCGACTCGGACACGAAGGTGTCGCCCGGCTGCAAGTGGACCAGGGCCGACTCAAACGCACCTTTGCCCAGGATCTCAATTTCCATCGTGTGACCTCTTCTCACCACCTACCACGTGCAATCCGAAGTGGAAATCGCCCCGGCACCACGACCGGCACTTTGGTCAATTCCCTGTTACCCACTGCAATAAGGCGTCAGCCAACCGGCCACGGCGGCCACATGCCGGGTCTGCAACCAGACATTTCCACGCCCCATGAACTCCATCACAAGTCCCTCGCCCGAGAACAGTGTCTGCTTGAGCCCCCCCATGCCCTTGATCCGGTATTCCAGTGTCGGTTCCCAGCCCACCACGTGACCCGTGTCAACGATCAGCGAACCTTCAACGGACTTTTCGACCACGCCTCCAAACGCGTTGAAGAACAGGCTTCCTTCACCCGAAGCCTCCATCAGCACGACTCCCTCGCCCGAGAAAAAGGACCGCAACCCGCCAAAACGCGGATCCAGGGACAACCCCGGTGTGCAGGCCAGGAAAGCGCCGGCCGTCAGCCACAGGCTGTCGCCGCGTAACTCGCGTTCCAGAACACAGCCAGGACTTGCCGGCGAGATGCTGATTGTTCCCGGACTTTCGGCCGTGTATTCCGAAATGAACAACGACTCGCCACCGACGAGTTTCCGGATTGCCGATTGAACGAACCCACCGGGCAGCCGTGTCGCCAGCTGCAGGTGGCTGCTCATGCGACTCATCGCACCCGCCTCGGTCCAGATCGACTCACCCGAGTCGAGTGTCACCGTCAAGTCCCCGTACTCGGGGTTGCCGCCGATGTCGAACTGCATGTCAATCGTCTCGCCTGCGACTCGAGTCCACCCCTGTTCCCCGGCCCGGCTGGTACCGTCCACTCACCACCGGCCCGACGCGCCGTGAGCCTAACAATCCCAGCCTTCACACGCCAACCTGCGTCTCGCCGAGCTGTCGAGATTCGGGACGTGCATGATCAGGGCCAGCGGCTTTGCCTCGTCCATCCCGACAGGAGTAGGATGTCAATGACCCGGTTCGGCACGGTCCGGGATTCCCGGAAGATCAAGGACACGACCATGCGAATTCTCCGACGCGTCCTGCCGGCCCTTGCGTTGCTTGGCCTGGTGGTCGTTTCACTCCTGCCGGCTCAATCAACCGACACCCGGACCCTGCACAAGCAGATCGGCGTGCACACCGGCCTTTGCGTGTTGCTGGGCCGGGACCAGGCCAGGCGAGCGGTGGAGCTGGCAAAAGTCAGCGACCTGTTGATCTTCATCCAGACCGACACGTCCGAGGACGCGGCGTCGGTCCGGGCCAGCGTTGATCGCGCGGGCCTGCTCGGTACCCGGATCTACGTCGCTCGTGGCACACGCGGTCGCATCGGCCTTGCCGGCGACGTGGCCGATGCGGTGGTCGTCGATGGGTCGACCGGTATGCCTCGATCCGAATTGCTACGGGTTGTCCGGCCGCGCGGTCGCGTGATCGTCGGTGGGCAAACAACGGTCAAGGCCGTTCCGAAGGGGACCGGCGACTGGTCTCACCCCTATCACGGTGCCGACAACAATCCGCAATCCGAGGATCGGCTCTCGAAGGCCCCCTACCTGACGAAGTTCCTCGCCGCGCCCTGGTACGGCCCGATGCCCGAGGTGACCGTGTCATCCGGCGGTCGAATGTTCAAGGCCTTCGGGTTCCTGGCGTTCAAGAAACGCGAGTGGCCGATGGTCGGCAAGCTGGTTTGCCTGAACGGTTACAACGGCGCGCAGCTGTGGACCCGGATGCTGACTCCCGGGTTCATGATTCACCGCAACACGATCGTCGCCACCCCCGACACGCTCTACCTCGCCGACAACACCTCCTGCAAGCTGATCGACGCGGCAACGGGAACGGTCCGCGGGGAGATCGTTGTTCCCGACAAACACGCCGGGGACGGCAAGACCTGGAAATGGATGACACTTCGCGACGGAGTGCTCTACGCACTGGTCGGACCATCCGAAAAACTCCACACCGTGCACCTGGGCACACGAACCAAGACCGGTTGGCCCTGGACAACCGTCCGCAGTACCTACGGGGAGTCCCTGAAGACCTGGGGGTTTGGCCGCACGCTGCTGGCCTTCGACATCAAGACCCGCAAGGTGATCTGGTCCCACACCGCAACCGCGGCAATCGACGGACGCGCCGTCGCCATGAACAGCTCACGCATTTTCCTCTACAGCCACCAGGATCACCTCGAGGCGATCAACATCGCCAACGGCAGCACGGCCTGGAAGACCTCCGACGCCGAACTCCTCAAGACCATTGGTGAACACCACCGCGCCCAGACGGCCAGCCTGGGTTACGCCACATCGGCTTACCTGAAGTGCAGCGAGAAGGCCCTGTTCTTCGCCGGACCGACGCGAACCAAGCTGGTCACCGTCTCGGCCGCGACGGGCAAGCTGCTGTGGAGTTACGAGGACGGCAACGTGCAACTGATCATCCGTGACGACGGGCTCTACGCGATGGGCCGCCTGAGTCACAGCAAGAAGTTCGATCCGCTCACCGGAAAAGTGCTCGCCGACCTGCAGTGTTTCCGAGGCAACTGCACGCGGGCGACGGGAACGGCTGATTCGATCTTTGCCCGGGGCTACCGGCACACCGGCACACTGCGATTCGACGTCGCCTACGGCAAGCCACGCCGTTTGCCGGGCATGCGACCGGCCTGCCAGGACGGCGTGATCATCGCCAACGGCCAGTTGTACTGGGGCCCCTGGATGTGCGACTGCAATCACTCGCTGGTCGGCGTGATCAGCCTGACCACGGCAGGTGACTTCGAGTTCGACCGGCCGGCGATCGAATCACAACGCCTCGAAACCGTCTCGACGGCTGCGCCGGGCCGGATGGTGATGACCGCAGCCGACTGGCCCACCTACCGAGCCAACAACCAGCGAACCGCATCGACACCGGTGGCCGTTCCCGGGCGGCTCAAATTGGCCTGGCAAACCCGGCCGCGTGAATCCGTGGTTCCCACCGCTCCGGTCGCCGCCGCCGGGTTGACGGTGGTGGCCGGTTCCGACGGAGTGGTCCGGGCGATGGACTCCGCCACCGGCGCGGCGCGGTGGACGGCTTACACCGGTGGTTCCATCCACTATCCACCCACGATCGACAACGGCCGTGTCCACGTCGGTTCCGGCGACGGCTGGGCCTGGTGCCTGGACGCATCGACCGGAAAAACACTCTGGCGGTTCCGTGCCGCGCCCGTCGAACGCAGGATCCCGGTCTACGGACGCCTGATGTCCACCTGGCCTGTCGCCAGTGGAGTGATGGTCGCCGACGGGGTGGCCTACCTGGCCGCCGGCATCATCTGCCACGACGGCACACATGTTTACGCACTCGACGCCTCCAGTGGCCGGATCAAGTGGCAGAACAACTCCTCGGGCAACCTGCTGGAGGAGGACGAGGTCGTGGGTGTCAGCGTGCAGGGGCACCTGCTGTTGCACGACGGCATCGTCCACCTGGCCGGTGGCAACGTCGTCTCACCGGCCAAGTACGACGTCGGGACGGGCAAGTGCCTGAACACGTTGACCGGGAAACCCGACAAGTCACTCGATGACCACTGGAAAATGCAGCGGTCAAGCCGGGGCAGCGAGTTGTTCCTGGTCGAGGGCCAGGTCGCCGTCGCCGGCGACATGCTCTATGCACCCCGAACACCGGGCCCACCCTCGCGATACAACGCCAAGTACCTGCTGCAGGCGACATCCGGCGACGTGATCATTCAGGGGACCGACAAGACGCTGTTGCGTGTCGATCCGAAGGGAGGCGAGGACGGCAAGTCGAAGGTGTTGTGGAAAGACAACACGTTTGCACGAACCGCGGCGGTCGTGCTGGCCGCAAACGCTGTGATCGTCGCCGGCGAACTGCCGCCGACAAAAAAGGACGGGCCACTGCGTCCGGCACTGGCGGCACGCGATCCAGAAACCGGAAAACCTCTCTGGGCCCAGGCCCTGCCGGCTCCGCCCCAGGGTTGGGGTCTTGCGATTGATCGCGATGGCCGTATCATCCTGACGCTGATCGACGGCCGGACGGTGTGCTTTGCGGCGGCAAAGTGAGTTCCGGACCCTCCGGTCCACAACTGGCCATTCAGTGGAAAACGCCCACTCGCCCGTGTCATGATGGATCGCCGATCGCGACCGATCAGCTGACGGTACCAGGAATCCAGACGGGCTGAGTAATGGCTGTTTGTCCAGGCTGTTCGAGTGAGATACTGGCGAGTTCACGGTTCTGCGCAAACTGCGGTGCCGCCGTCGAGGCAATCGAGGCCGGCGACCCTCGCCTGGGCGCGACCCGTGAGTTGACCGCGTCCGAGAGTGGTGAGCCGAATCCGACTGCCGGATCGGGGACCGGCAGCGTGCTGGATTCCATCACCGGGGAGGCTGAAGCTCCGGAGCCCGGTGATCTGAGCGGGTCAATGGCGGATTCGTCGATCCAGCACGGCCGTTTCCTGCCGGGAACGGTACTCGACGAACGTTACCGCATCGTCGGATTGCTTGGACAGGGCGGCATGGGCGAGGTCTACCGTGCCGACGACTTGAAGCTGGGCCAGTCGGTGGCGTTGAAGTTTCTTCCCGAAGCCCTGGCCAACGATCCCACGCGGCTGGAACTTCTTCACAACGAGGTCCGGCTGGCCCGCCAGGTCTCGCATCCCAACGTCTGCCGGGTCTACGACATCGGTGAGATCGATGGGCAACACTTTCTGTCGATGGAGTTCATCGACGGCGAGGACCTCAGCGGACTGATGCGCCGCATCGGTCGACTGCCTTCCGACAAGGGCGTCGACATCGCCCGTCAACTGTGCGGGGGATTGTATGCCGCACACGAAAAGGGCGTGCTGCATCGGGATCTCAAGCCGGCCAACATCATGCTGGATGGCCGAGGCCAGGTGCGAATCACCGACTTCGGCTTGGCCCGGTTGACCGACGCGGAGACCGCGTCAGGAAACCGGGTGGGAACACCAGCCTACATGGCCCCCGAGCAGTTGGCCGGGGAAGCGGTGACGATCCAGAGCGACATCTACTCGCTGGGACTGGTGCTGCACGAGGTTTTCACCGGTCAACCGGTCTACCATGCCAACTCGATCGCCGAGCTGGTCAGGCTGCGGGACGAGTCCTCGCCGAGTACGCTTTCGAGCGTGGTTCCGGATATCGATCCGGCCGTCGAGCGAGTGATCCTGCGTTGCCTGGAGAAGGAGCCCACGCGGCGGCCGGGAAGCGTGGTGCAGATCGCCGCGGCATTGCCGGGAGGTGACCCGCTGGCCGCGGCGTTGGCCGCCGGTGAGACGCCTTCGCCGGAACTGGTTGCCGCAAGTGGTGACAATACCGGCTTCACGCCGAGGACGGGCGGCATCCTGCTGGGCGTGTTCATGCTTCTGGTCGTGGCCGTGGTGCTGTTGTCCGATCGCGTGTCGTTTGTCGTCAGGTCGCGGCTGGAATCCAAGCCCGATGTGCTCGAGGCCAAGGCCCGTGACATCGCCTCGGAACTGGTCGGAAAGAACGCGGATCTGCCCGTTCGCGATTCGACCTATGGCTACTGGTTCAACCCCGACCAGCTGATGCGGCAACACGACGAATTGCAGGAATCCGGTGACGGAAAACTCGAGTTCTGGTATCGCCAGAGTCCAGCCTATCTCAATCCCCAGCACCCGTTCCTGTATACCCGCCAGCCACGCAAGGTGACCCTGTCGGATCCTCATCCAAACGAAACCGGGATGGTCGGCGTGAGACTGAGTGCCCGGGGATGGTTGCGGGAGATCAGCCTGGTCACGCCCCTGACCGAATCGTCTCCCGACGACACTTCATCGAAAACCGAACCGACCTGGCAGCGACCATTCGAATTGGCCGGCCTGCAGCTGGATGACTACAAGCCGGCAAGCCCCCAATGGACGCCACCCGGTTACAGCGAGCAGCGATTCGCCTGGGTTCTCGCAGAGCCTCCCGGCAACAAGCGGGAATCGCGTCCCAATCGTGTCGAGGCGGCGACGTATCACGGTCGCGTATCGTATTTCCAGGTGCTGCACGATTGGACCACCCGCCAATGGACTGTCCCATCGCGGAAACAGAATTCCCTGGGAACCGCGGCGCAAGTCGAAGAATCGATCCAGTTCAGCAGCGCAATCTTCTTTTTGATCGGGGGTCCGCTGCTGGTGATCTCGTCATTCCTCGCTCTTCGCAATCTCCGCCAGGGCAGTGCCGACAAGAAGGGCGCCTTGAGATTTGCAGTGGTGTTGGCACTGGTTGACTGGGGCACCGCCCTGCTCGAGGCCCACCACACTCTCTCACCAAGCCTGGAGATGACGACCCTGATCTCGTGCCTGGTCAATTCCGTCGGCCGAACCATCCGGTTCTGGATCTACTACGTCGCGCTCGAACCTCACGTTCGCAGGATCTGGCCCCGCGTGCTGATCTCCTGGAACCGGTTCGTGGACGGTCGCCTGACCGACCCCCTGGTCGGCCGTGAGATCCTGGTGGGATGCCTGTTCGGTGTGTTCCTGGCCATCCTCTTCGAGTTGCGACTGGAGCTGGACGGCTTTCGGCACGGTGGCATCATCGGCAACCGGCTCTGGAGTCCCGAGGCCCTGCTGGGAGGCAAGGGGATTGCCGAGACGTTCGGTAACATCGTGTTTGGCGCGATGACGAATATCTTTGCCCTGCTGACGCTGTTGATCTTTCGAATCATCACCCGGAAGGACTGGCTCGCCATCGTTCTCTTCACGGCGATGTTCACCAAGATCAACACCAGCGGCAGCGACGGTGTGATCACCTACGTCTTCGTGGCCCTGGTCCAGTTGACGACCGTCGCCGCTGCCCTGCGTTTTGGGCTGTTGACCATGATGTCAGCCGCTCTTGTCCAGACCGCACTGACCAGGTTCCCGATCACCGGCAACCTGGCCGAGTGGTATGCCGCGTCGGGCCTGGTCGGGCTCGGGATCGCCGTGGGACTGGCTCTCATCGCTTTCTATGTCTCGCTGGGAGACCAGTCCCTGCTGGGAAATCGGTTGGCAGATTCGAAGAAAACAACCCTTTCCGGCTGACATCTGCCATGACGACCGTTGCCGATGGGGACCCCCTGGCCGAACCGATCCGCCAACGGGTCAAGAAGCTGCCACCGAGTTTGCGACCGCCAACCAGCAGTTCATTTTCCCGCCGGTGAGGGCTTTTGCCGACGGCCCCGCAGCGATCGCCGTTGCCGAATCGCTGCTGTGGATCCCCCCTCTTGCAGTTTCGGTGGTGATGCTCAGCACCAGCCTGATGCTGCCGTTGCCCTGGCATGGCCTGGTCAAGTTCGCGATCGCCACTGCCGCCACCACGGGACTCTCGCTGGTGCTCTACGAGACCTGTGTCCGGTACACGTTCATCGGCACCCAGATGAACGGGCCACGGAGCAAACCGAAAAAGCCGTCCGGTTCCGGTTCGGCGACAACTTGAACCGGCCCGTGGTCACCTGGACCACAGGTCGCGCCGGCCGGCTTTCTCGAGAATTCGGATGGCGTCCTCGTCGAGCAACAGTCGCCGCCTGCAAAGCGACAGCACGGCGGCGGTGATCTTGGCCAGGTAGTCAGCCCTGGTCGGGTACCGCTCGCGGACACTTGCCCGCGGATCACCGTTCTTGAGACGATCGGCCTTCGTCGTGGCAAAGGACAACCAGCTGCCTGAAAAGCGGCCCAGCATTCCACCGGCTCCCCGGGCCGCGTCGCGGACGTTCCAGCCGGTGTAGGTGCCCAGCGGAACCGCCACCGTCGGCAACTTGATCCCGGCCAACTCGATCCCGTCGGAATCAACGGCTGGGACCAGGGTGTTGTAGGCGGGTCCGATCTTCGGTGGCACGTGATCGGCGATGCCGCGGGTGAACCACCGTGGACCCGGATCAAGCCTCAACGGCCGGAACATGACCTGTGGCCTGGCCACACCCGGCAGTTCCGGGAACTGTGTTTGCCACGTCGCCAAGTCGACCAGGGTGCCGTCGGCGATCACGGGAACCGCCGTCGGTGGCGGTTCGACGCCCGAGGTCACCCAGCGGTCCATCGCGACCAGCAGCGCCCTCAGCAGCGGCCGATGGTCGAGGTTGTTGCCGGGATTCAGGAAGATGCCGCGGGCCGTCGATCGCGACACGCCGTGCTGTGCGCCGGTGAACAGATACAGCCGCAGGGCAGGATCGATGCCCGCATCGCTTTTACCCACCGTGTCGGTGTGCAACAGCGACGCCGCCCGGTTCCAGTACTCGGCGGCCGTCTCGCTGAAAAACACTTTCGGCAGGTGGCCCCGCCTCTTCAGCATCGCGAACGAATCGCCCTTTTGTCCGGTCAGCGGGTCGACCTGCGGCACGCTGTTGAAGGGGAAGAAGTCCGACGCGAACAGGTTGTCCTGGTGTTGACTGCCGTGGCGCGTCGTCTGGGCAAAACGGTAGTTGAACTGGCCCTTGCCACCGCCGCCGACATGCGGCATCGCCCCGTCAATGACCATGCGGCCTGCCTCGTCGGTGTTCATCGCCTCGAACAGGAAGTGATGGATGAATCGACCCGACTGGCTGATCCCAAAGATGTAGGCCTTCTGGATGGCACCGGCCAGCGGGTTGCGAGTGCCTCCCGGACCGGATTCGGCAAAACGGAAGAACGAGATGCAATCGCGGACGGCGACCAGGCCCAGACCGGTCACCCGGGGGTCCTTCCCGCTGTAGACCAGCTCGTAGATCCAGCCTGAGCGAAACCCGCCGCGGAGGTACAGGTGACCGGAACTGGGCACTACCCGGCCTTTCTCGAACCTGGCAAACGACCATTCGTCATGAGGCACCTCCTCGGGCGGACTTGTCCGATACGGCCGCCGGGTCAACCGGGCGGTGCCGTTGTCGAGACTGACGGTGGGATAGGCCACCGAGTTACCCCAGTACAGCGGTTGGCTTTTGGGTTTCCCGGTCACACAGATCTCGGCATAGATCTTCGACGTGATCGAACTGCCGTCGCGGTTCTTCACCACCGGCAACTTGATCATGATTCGGTCACCGCCGGGTCGGACGTCGCCGTTCCAGCCGCACCACAAGATCGAGTAACCCTGCCTCATCAGAAATCCGTTGCCGGCATCAGCCAGCGTCTGCGGATTGTTTCGATTGCCGCCCGGTCCGTTGAAGGCTCCCATCGCCAGCTTGTTGCCCCGGTTGTTGACGTCGTAGAGGATCCGACCGTTGCCGCGTCGCCGATCAAGAGGCTTCAGCAGGAAAAACTCGGTCTGGAACTCGACCTGGCCCTGCTTGTTCGTCGGCGCGAGCCCGAGGTCGGTGATCCGCTGGTGCAACCTGTGCCTGGGATCGACCGCGATCGTCAGCCAGCCCTTGACCCGTTCGTATGGCCCGGTATTGCCGAAGTGGTGGCCGCCGGCAAACGACGATCTCCCGGTAATCTCAACTCTCACAACCTCGGCTTGAACAGGAACAGCAAGCAGCGCCAGCACGACGACAAGACCGGAACAATGATTCATGGCACAGCTGTCCCAAGGGGTAATGACCGGGAACGACCTGGGCCACGATTCTGACAAACCGCCCGGTTATGATCTAATGCACCGCCCGAACCGGACCAGCCGACACGCGATACCATGATGCCCGACGACACCTCGACCCCCGATCTCGACGCAATGCTGGCTGACCTTCTCGAGGACCTGTTCGAACGAACGGCTTCGGGTGAGCGGATCGACATCGACATCGAAGCGGCCCGTGTTCCCGCGCTGGGCGAGGAACTCCGGCAGTTGTGGGCGACGGCAAACGTGGCGGCAGAATTTGTCAGCCTGGCCGACCAGGACCAGGAACGGGTGGCCAGGGTGGCGGCGATGCCTCCACGGGTGGGCGAATATGAGCTGATCGAGGAGTTGGGCCGGGGCGGCATGGGCGTTGTTTACCGGGCTCATCAACAAAGCCTCGATCGCACCGTCGCGGTGAAGATGATCCTGCGGGGCGACTGGGCCTCGGAAACCGATGTCGCCCGTTTCCGGGTCGAGGCCGAGAGTTCGGCACGCCTGGAACACCCCAACATCGTGCCGATCTACGAGGTCGGTGAACACGAGGGCCTGCCGTTCTTCAGCATGCGACTGATCGAAGGTGTCACGTTAGCACGGCGACTGGCCGCGGGACCGTCGGCCACCCAGGAAGCGGCCGAGTTGTTGGTGCCGATCTGCCGGGCGATTGCCGCCGCTCATGAACACGGCATCCTGCACCGCGATCTCAAGCCGTCCAACATCCTGATCGACATCGACGACACGCCCTATGTCACCGACTTCGGTCTGGCAAAGCGGCTGCCGACAGCGTCGGATTTCTCGCACTCGGAAACACTGACCGGCAGCGGGGCCGTGCTGGGCACCCCCGGGTACATGGCACCCGAACAGGCGGCCGGGCACCGCGGCCGTGTCGATGAACGGACCGACGTCTACAGCCTGGGCGCGATCCTCTACGCTCTGCTGACCGGCCGGGCCCCGTTCCAGGCCCTCTCACCGGTCGACACGATGCTGCAGGTGCTTGAACAGGATCCGATTCCCCCCCGGCTGCTGAATCCCAACGCCGATCCCGATCTCGAGATGATCGCACTGAAATGCCTCCAGAAACCAGCTGACCTGCGATACGACTCGGCCGCTGCACTGGCCGACGACCTCCAGGCCTTCCTTTCCAACGAACCGATTTCAGCCCGCTCGTCCCACTTCACCCAGGTCCTCAGCCGCGCATTCCGCGAAACACACCATGCCGGGATACTCGAAAACTGGGGACTGCTGTGGATGTGGCACAGCCTGGTCCTGGTGGTGTTGTGCCTGTTGACCAACTGGCTCCAGTGGCGAGGCCACGCAACACCCTGGCCGTTCCTGGGTGTCTGGGGAGTCGGAGCCGGACTCTGGGCACTGATTTTCTGGAACCTGAGAAAACGATCGGGTCCGGTAACATTTGTCGAGCGTCAGATCGCACACATCTGGGCCGGCAGCATGGTGGGCAGCACCCTGCTGTACGCGGTCGAGTGGATTCTCGGATTGCCCGTACTTCAACTCTCGCCGGTCCTGGGATTGATGACCGGGGCCGTCTTTCTGGTCAAGGCCGGCATTCTCTCGGGCCGCTTCTACATCCAGGCCGTCGTCCTGTTTGCCAGTGCCCCGCTGATGGCCTGGATCCAGCAGGCCACCCGGCAGGCCGGCAGCTTCGACTTCAGCATTTCGCTGTTCGGACTACTCTCCGCGGGCAGCTTCTTCTTTCCCGGCCTGAAGTACTACCGGCAGAGGCGACGGACTCGCAGCGTGCTGGAGAAACCCCTTCGTGACACGCAGGCTGATCCGAGATGACCCGCCCGTCAACCGACTCCCTCCGATTCCTGCTGTTGCAGGTCCGTGATCTCGACGACCCGATGCGGGTCCACGAATTGCATGCGTTCGCGCGGACCCTGGAAGTCGATGCCGATCGACTCACGGCTGTCGACCTGTTGAGCACGCAACCGACGTCCAGACAACTCGATGCGACCGACGTGGTGCTGTTGGGAGGAAGTGGAAATTTTTCGGCCGCCGGGGAAGGCGATTGGCTCGAACGGTCCCTCGACGTGCTCCGCGAACTGGCCATCCGTCACCAGCCGACATTCGCCTCGTGCTGGGGATTCCAGGCAATGGCCCGGGCGCTGGGTGGCACGGTCATCCACGACCCCGGCACTGCCGAGGTGGGAACTCACGAGTTGTTCCTGACCGAGGCGGGACAACGCGACCCGGTCTTCGGACCGCTCGGACCACGGTTCCTCGCCCAGATGGGACATGAGGATTGCGTCTCGGTGCTACCCGATTCGGCTACCCTGCTTGCCTGCTCCCAACGAAACAGACACCAGGCCTATTGCCTCGACGACGCACCGATCTACTGCACACAATTTCACCCGGAGCTGGGGCGACGTGATCTGCAGGCCAGGGTCGAGGCCTACCCGCAGTACATCGAACGGATCGCCGGGATGCCTGCCGAGGAGTTCATCGAGACGCTGGCCGGGACCACCGGGACGTCGGCACTGTTGTGCCGGTTCGTCGAGACGGTGCTGGCAGGTTAGACTGGTCGTCATGCACATTGCCATCATTACCGCCGGTGGTGCCGGGATGTTCTGCGGCTCGTGCATGCACGACAACACCTGGGCGCGATCGTTGATCGATGCCGGAGCCAGCGTCAGCCTGGTTCCTACCTACACACCCATCCGCGTCGACGAACAGGACGTCAGTCACTCGGACGTCTATTTCGGTGGCATCGGCGTTTACCTGGCCCATCGCAGTCGGATTTTTCGTCGCTTGCCCCGGAGACTGACCCGCTGGGTCGATCGCCCCTGGGTTCTGCGATTGGCAACCCGCTTGGGCGTCAGTACCGATGCACGACAACTGGGGGCATTGACCGTCGAGATGCTCCAGGGTGAAGACGGACCACATCAAACACACGTCGACGAGCTGGCCGACTTTTTCGCCACGAAACTGAAGCCCGACCTGATCTGCTTTTCCAACGCCCTGCTTGCCGGGTCCGCCCGGGCCATCCGGAACCGACTCGACGTGCCCCTGCTGTGTGTCCTCCAGGGAGACGACGTCTTCCTGGAAGGGCTGGCCGAACCGTATCGCAGCCGGGCGATCGAGTCGATCCATGACCGTGCCGACGATTTCGACGGCTTTATCGTTCACAGCAAATATTACCGCGATCACATGGCAGGCTACCTGGGAATCGACTCCGGGCGGTTTCACACGCTGCCCCTGGGAATCGATCTCTCACCCCACAACGGCCAGCCATCCGACTCGACCGACGACCGGTTCACGATTGGGTATTTTGCCCGAATCTGCCCCGAGAAAGGACTCGATCGCCTGGTCGCGGCTTTCCGGTTGCTGCACGCCCGGCGACCTGAAATGCGATTGAAGGCCGGTGGCTTCCTGGGAAGCCAGGACAGAACCTTTTTCGACAAATTGCAGGCCGACACCGCCGACCTCGGTGATGCATTCAGCTACATCGGCAGCCCATCCGACACCGAGTCAAAAGTGGCATTCTTCAAGTCTCTGGATGTTCTCTCGGTTCCAACCGCCTACCGCGAACCCAAGGGACTTTACGTGCTCGAGGCACTGGCGAACGGCATCCCCGTGGTTCAACCCGATCACGGGGCGTTTCGAGAACTCATCGAGGCCACCGGGGGGGGCGTGCTGGTCGAACCGGGAGATCCCCGGGCATTGGCCGATGCTCTCGAGGCACTCGCCGACGACAATGACCGGCGGATCGAACTGGCAACATCCGGCCAGCAACGGGTCCGCGAGTTGTACGGACCGCAGCGAATGGGCACAGCGTCACTGGCTCTCTTCGAACAGATCGCGGCGGGCTGATTGGTTCCGCCAGCTCCACGAGCCGAAAACAACCGGGGCTGATTCTGGCCGCCCCGGCACCTACACTACAAGAACACGCCGAACATCAACCGACCCGATCACAAGCGAACCCCCCCGATGACTCGTGTCCATGACCTCACCTGTCGCCTGCAAAAGGACAACGGCTCAAAGATCGTCCTGCTGGTCGCCGACGGGGTGGGTGGCCTGCCCCTGGACCCCGGTGGCAAGACGGAACTGGAAACCGCCAACACACCAAACCTCGACGCCCTGGCCACCGACGGCGTGACCGGCGGCAGTATCCCGGTGCTGCCGGGCATCACCGTCGGCAGCGGCCCCGGTCACCTGGGCCTGTTCGGGTATGACCCACTCGAATACGACATCGGCCGCGGTGTCCTCGAGGCACTCGGAATAGATTTTGACCTCGGTCCCGACGATGTCGCCATCCGCGGCAATTTCTGCACGATCGACACCGACGGCAACATCAGCGATCGCCGTGCCGGCCGAATCGCCAGCGAGATCGGCGAGTCGCTGTGCCAGAAGCTCGACGCGATCGAGATTCCCGACGTCGAGGTCTTTGTACGACCGGTCAAGGAATACCGGCTGGTGATCGTCTTCCGGGGCAAGGGGCTGGGGGGCCGGGTCAACGACACCGATCCGCAAAACACCGGTGTGCCCCCGCTGGAACCGGTCGGACAGGATGACCCGTCACGCCGGACCGCCGGGATCTGCAGCGAGTTCCTGCGACAGGCCGGCGAGATACTGGCCGACGACGCGCCCGCCAACCTGCTGACGATGCGGGGTATCGCCATGCTGCCCCAGATCCCCCGGTTCGAGGACGTCTACGGGCTCAATCCTGCCGCGATCGCCGTTTACCCGATGTACCGCGGCCTGGCCCGGCTGGTCCACATGAACGTGCTCGATGCCGGAGCGACCCTCGAGACACAGATGGACCGGCTGGAGGCTGCCTGGGATGACCACGACTTCTTCTTCGTCCACTTCAAGTACACCGACTCGACCGGAGAGGATGGCGACTTTGACGGCAAGGTGACTCGCATCGAACAACTCGACGCCGCCGTGCCGCGAATCACGGCATTGGGACCGGAGGTACTGATCGTCACCGGCGATCACAGCACGCCGTCGAAGATGAAATCCCACAGCTGGCACCCGGTGCCAACACTGATCACCAGCAACCTCTGCCGAACCGACGCGGCAACCAGCTACGGCGAGGCCGAATGCGTAACGGGCGGCCTGGGACAGTTCCAGGCCCAGCACCTGATGCTGCTGGCCCTGGCTCACGCGGGACGACTCGAAAAATACGGGGCGTAGAACAGGCGGCCTAGGCGAACCCGAAAATCCGTGCGGCGGTGCCGCCAAGCACCAGGTCGCGGTCTTTCTTCGAGAAGCTCGAGAGGTACCCGATCACCCGCTCGCGAAAAGCCCGGTAGCTGGCCGGCGTGGCCGCCCCGTTGAAACCACCACCGTAGATCGACCGCCGGGGACCATAGGCTTCGACCAGCCGCCGGATAATCGGTCCGATTGGGCGCGACACCTTTGCCCCCGGTACCGGCAACGACGCAACCTTGATGATCGTGTTCGGGTACCGGGCCCAGGCAAAGACCTTGGCGTGTTCCCGGGTCGTCGCCTGCAACGGGCGACCCAGGTGATCGATAATCACCGTCGTCTGCGGGAACCGGCGAATGTACTTCTCGAAGCCTCCGGCATACTTCGGCTCGAAGTGCAGTTGAACGGCCAGCCCGAGTTCGGCCGCCTGTTTCCAGAGCCGGCCGACGGCGGGCGTGTCGAAGTCGGGGATCCGGTCCTTGCGAAAGGCGTGAATCCGTGCGGCCACGATTCGACCGGGATGCCGCTTCACCAGCGCCGGCATCTTCGCCAACGATTTTGGCTGGTCACCGAAAAACAGGCAGGTGCCCTTCACCCGCTTGCCACCCACCCGCAGGCAGTGGTCGAGATAGCGGTGGTCGTCCTGGTACGGCTCGGGATGAACCACGACCGAAAAATCAACTCCCGCCCCGTCCATGCAGCGCAGCAGGTGTTCGGGCGTTGCCCTGGTCTCCGGTCGATAGGGTGCGTTGGCATGAAAGGGGAATCGCTTGTCAGCGGGACCCGCAAAGCAGTGCAGGTGGGTATCAATGACCGGTGCCGGTCGCCCGGCAGCCAGCAGTGGGGTCAATCCCGCGGCCAGGCCGGCCCCGGCAACCAGAAAGTCGCGGCGTTGCATGTCACGGTCCCCGCAACGGTTCACTTGGCCGGATCCAGTTTCGCCAATCGCTTCTTCGCCGCCTGGCGAGCCGTCTTCAGCACACTCTCGATCGTCACCGGCTTGCCCCCCTGCCGCTTGCTCTCGTCGGCGGCTTCCATGAAGGCATAGATCTCCAGCGTCTCCCGCTCGGGGATCGACGACTTGCCCGTGCGGAAAAAGCGGACAATGTCGACCACCAGTGGCTTGTAACCGTCGTAGGATCCGACGGCCGCCTTGCCCTTGGTCCCCTCGGCCGTCCCGCTGTAACCCTTCCCGGGACGGGTGCCCGTGAAGACGCCGACGCGGCCACCTTGCCAGGTCCCCTCGACCACGTCCCGGCCAGGGGTGCTTTCCTTGCGGGTCACCGTCTCGCAACCGCCCTTCATCACGGTGAACAGCGACTCGACACCATGGATGCCGTACCAGAACAGGTCCGGGTGCGTTTTCTCCAGCGAACAGGGGCTGGTGGTTTCACAGCGGGTCACTTTCCCGATGCTGCCACCCCGAACCGCCTGGCTGTTCTTGCCATAGCGCAGCGAGGACGCACTGAAGACGGGGACCTTGTACTTCGCGGCGGCCTGGAAAATCGCCACCGCATCGGCCAGCGACCCGGCGATCGGCTTGTCGATGAAGACGGGCTTGCCGGCCCGCAGCACCGGCAACACCTGCTCGAGGTGCGGGCGGCCGTCGTTGGTTTCCAGCAGGACCACGTCGACCCGCTTGAGCAGTTCGGGAATCGAATCGACGATCTCGACCCCCAGTCCCTTGACCTGCTTGATGTAACCGGGCACCCGCTTCGTGCTGGACTCGATGTCCGGACTGCCCTTGGGGTAGGCGGCCACGACCCGGCAATTGGCCAGTTCCGGCACTGTCTTGGGATCGTTGAGGATCCGGCTGAAGGCGATCACGTGAGAAGTATCCAGTCCGATGATGCCGGCCCGCAGCGTCTTGGGCTTGGCAACGGCCACCCCGGCCACGGCACTGATGTTCCAGAGCCGGGCCGTCTTGTCGTTGCTCGACGTCAGCAACAACTGGCCATCCGGCGACAGGGCCACGTCGGTCACCTGGGCGGCGTGATCGGCAATCGTCGCCAGTTCCTCGCCGGTCTCCCGTTTCCAGATCTTGACCTCGTTTTTTCCCTTGGCCCGTCCACCGCTTCCGGTGATCACGATCTGTCCGTCGGGGGAAAAGACCGCACTGGTGGTCGGGCGACCATGGCCGCCGAAAAATCCCAGCGGCTGGTTCTTTGCCGTCGAATAGACGTTGACCTTCTCGTCAAAACTCGTCGTGACCAGGAACTTGCCGTCCGGCGAGAAGGCTGCACCGGTGGCAGCCTTCTTGTGGTCCTGGAAGACGGCAAGCTGCCGCCCGCTGGCCACGTCCCAGGTGATCACTTCACCCTTCTTCGTCACCCGTGTCTCGTCACCGGCGGCCGAAACCACCCGTTTGCCGTCGGGGGAAAAAGTGACACCGGTCACCGGAAACTTGTGCCCGCTCAACACCCGGACCGACGTGGCGTCGGTCGTGTTCCAGAGACGGACGGTCTCATCGTCGCTGGAGCTGGCCAGCAGCTTGCCGTCGGGCGAGTAGGCCACGCCGGTCACCTGGCCACGCTGTCCCTTCAGTTCCCCGGTCACCTTGCCGTCGGCCGTGGCAACCAGGAACGTTCGCTGGTAGTGACCGGCGGCCAGTTGCTTGCCGTCGGGCGAATAGGACAGGCCCCGGACGTAACCGGGCTTGAGTTTGATCACCGGCAGTTCCTTGCGATCAGCGGTGGCCCAGCGGCGGATGATCCCGTAAGAACCGGCGGCCAGTTGCTTGCCATCCGGAGAGATGGCCACGCTGGTGACCCAGTTCTTGAAACCGTCGAACTGGGCGACCGGTTTGACCGGCGAGGCCTTCTTGAGACCGGCCGCACCCGGTCGCGGGCTGTTCCCGGACCGTTGTGACAAGGCCACCGTTGTCACGGCCAGGAGGACGACGAGACTGCCCAGGCGAATCGTACGAGACATCAGCTTTCTCCAGCAGGAATCATTTCCCCCGGAGTATCTCATCCCGGACCCGGCCTGTCGAATCCAAGCCGCCACCGCGTCGAACAAACGGCCTTCAGATCTCGACCCGGGCCCAGTGAACGCTCAGGCAGGTCTCGTCAGCCCCTGCGTAATAGACCAGCAACAACGAACCGTCGGACAGGACCGCAGCCGTCGGATGACCGAAGCTCCACGTCCCCATCGCCTCCCAGAACTCGTCGTAGGTGGTCTCATCCGAGATGCCCTGCTCACCCAGGCCACTGCTCGAATAGACCACCAGCTCGTTCTCGCTGTCCCAGCTCAGGCCCTCGTCCTCTGAAGCGACCAGTCGCAGCGAACCGGGTTCGTGCCGGTGCACGTAGAAGGCCAGCAACCGACCATCCTGCAACGGGATCGGCATCGCGATCTGGCCGGCCATTCCCATTGATCGGGGCGTCTCCCAGTCCAGCGATCCAGCGGCGCCCCAGGCCATGTGCATCTCGATGTCCGCCTCGGCATGCACGTCGTAGGTCCAGAACATCGCCACGGGCCGGCCCGTTCGCGGGCAGCACCGTTGCCGCTGGTCGTAGAAGAAGGTGTCGGGATCCTCGTCGACCACGTCAACGGTTGCTTCAAACCGTTCACCGTCCTCGCTGAAGTGGGCATAAGCTCCATGAAATCGACCGGCCGTTTCGGTCTGGCCGTGGCTGAACTCGCTGGTGACCAGCCAACCGCGACCCGGCAACCGGACGACAGGGCCGCTGAGCACCACTTCACGTTTCAACAGCCGTCGATCGCCCCAGGTCCGACCACCGTCAGCCGAGTATTCCTGCAGCAGGTGCATCGGGGCCATCGCATCCGACTCGACATCCCGCAATGTCCCGTCACCTTCGGAACGATCGACCCAGAGCAACACCGCCAGCAGGCGGCCGTCGTCGAGTTCGGCCAATTCGACCGAGCGAACTTCTCCGGGAATCCCTTCGAACTCGGTCACAAATCCCTCGCTGATCACCGACCAGCTCTCTCCATCGTCGGTCGATTCGCAAATGACACCGTTGCCATCGGCGGAATCCTTGGCCGTGCCTCGACGAAACGACACCAGCAGCGTGCCGTCCTCTCGCTGCAACAGCGAATCGAACGAACACACCCGAAACGGCCCTTCGACCGCCGTCGCATCAAAAACCAGGCCCCTGCCGGTGATTCGCATCGTGAAACTCGCTTTCGGCTACCAGTGCATTATGAACCCGCCATCAACATTGATCGTCTGCCCGGCGACATTGCGGGCTCGTTCCGACGAGAGGAACAGGGCCATGTCGGCCACGTCCTCGGGTTGCTGCCACCGCCCCAGCGGCACCACCGTGCGAACCTTTTCTCCCGCCCATTCCTCGTAGCTGAGCCGCTCATTCTCGGGCTGACGGTCGTGCCAGGCCTGCCAGACACCACGGTTGAGTGGCGTTTCGATCATCCCCGGACAGATCGTGTTGACGCGGATCCCGTGCCCGGCCAGATCCTTGGCCACGCACTGGGCAAAGTTGATATTGGCTGCCTTGGCCGCGCTGTAGGGCGGATCGGTCTGCGAACCAAACTGGCCGGCAACACTGGCCAGGAAAACCATCGTGCCGCTGTTGCGATCGACCATCCCGGGCGCCACCGCGTGGGTCACCCGTACCATGCCCATGATGTTTACATCCAGCGTCCGCGACCAGTCGTCGGGTTCGAGGTTGGTGAACGGATAACCAAACTGGCCCGATCCGATCGCCGCACAGTGCACCAGGTGGTCGATCGGACCCAGCGAGACTGAAGTCTGTTCAAGAGCCTGGGCAATCGACTCCTGGTCGGTGATGTCGACCCGCAGCCCGACGACGGACGGGCCACCACCGGCCGACAGTTCATCGGCAGTCGTGGCGACCGTGTCGGCGATGTCCCAGATTGCCACCGAGACACCCTCGGACAGGAAACCGGCGGCCACCGCCCGGCCGATGCCGCTGGCACCGCCGGTGACGACCGCGACATGGTCGGTCAGTTGCAGATCCATGAGCGAAACTCCGTTGTCGTGTGCTGTTGTGCCATTGTCAGTCCCGAACCGCAGCGGGCAAGGCTGCGACTGCAATCAGCGACAGGAACCTGCCGCCTGCAAAGCCTGACCCCCGCAAGCGACTGTGCTACATTCGCTAAACACCTGTTTCCCGGGAGTTCCTCAGCATGCAGCTTGGCCTGATCAACTCGGCCTGGGCCCAGGCCGGTCGCGATACGACCTGGGGCATCCAGAAGACCGCCGAGCTCGGTTTCGACTCGATCGACATCTTCACCGACCCGCTTGACATCGACATCCGCGAACGCCGGTTGATCAAGATCGAGTGTGACAGGGCCGGCCTGCCGATCGTCTCGATCTGCTGCGTCGCCGTCGGACTGATCGATTTCAATCCCTCCGTCCAGCGGTTCCACATGGACCGCTGCCGGGCGTTTCTCGACCTGGTCTACGAGTACGAGGCGAAGAATCTGCTGCTGGTCCTGGGCGAGTACATCTGGAACGAGGAGGTGATTCCACCGGCCGAACAGTGGCAGACCGGAGTCGAGAACTGCCGCGAACTCGCCCGCTGCGCCGAGAACCTGGGAATCGAGATCGCACTGGAACTGGAACCCTTTCGCCTCTCGCTGCTCAACAACGTCGAAAACATGGTCCGTTTCATCGACGATGTTGATCATCCGTCATTGCAGGCCAACATCGACATCTCGCACCTGCTGCTGGCCGACGTCGCCGCTGAAGAACTGCAGAAGCTCGAGGGCAAGGCGATCCACGTCCACATCTCCGACTGCGACGGCAAGATCCACGGCGACCTGCCACCGGGTAGAGGCGTCGTCGATTTCGGTCCCTACCTCGACGAGATCAAGAAACTGGAAATCCAGGGAGCCATCTCGATCGAACTGGAATACTCACCCGAACCGGACAAGATCGAGGAATGGGTTGGCGAAGCCTACGAGGCGACCGATCGGTTGATGCAGGCGACCGGGCTGCGGGGGTAGTTGTCAACAACCACCCCGTTCCTTACTCTCGCAGATTCAACTCTGCGCCCGACGTTCACCCCAACCCACGAAAGCTCTCCGATGCCTGATCTGGTTTCTCCTCATGGTGGTCTTTCCGAACCCGTGTGCCGGATGGTGTCGGCCGATGAAGCCGAATCGTTCCAGGCGGCCGCGGCCGAACTGCCCGGCCTGCCCGTTTCGTCGGCTGATCTCTCGACCGTCTACCGCCTGGGTGACGGTACGCTGAGTCCCCTGGTCGGGCCGATGAACGAGAACGTCTTCAACCGCGTGCTCGATGAGAAGGTGATCGAATCCGACGGGTCACTTTATGCCTGGAGCATCCCCCTGTCGTTGCCGGCCACCAGCGAGATCGCCGCGAGTCTCGGGATCGGATCGAAAGTGGGCCTGACCGGACCCGATGGGACCGTGGTCGGGATCCTGGATGTTGAGAGCGTTTTCGAGTGGGACAAGCCTCGCTACATTTCGTCGGTCTACGGCACCGACCGCGTCGATCATCCCGGTGGCGACATGGTGACCGTCCACGACGCCGACAGCACTCACCTGGTCGGCGGTTCGCTTCGCGTCCTGCCCGCACCCAGCAACCCCGACTTCGGCCAGTACGTGCTTTCGCCTCGTGAGGTCCGCAACCTCCTGGCCGAAACCGGCTGGGACGCGGCCGTTGCCTTCCAGACACGCAACCCCCTGCACCGGGCCCACGAGTACGCCCTGGTGTACGCCCTGGAGTCGTTGTTGAAGGAAGGGAAAAACGCCGGCGCCGTACTCAACCCCTTGATCGGAGAAACCAAGGGCGACGACGTCAACGCGGCCATCCGCATGCAGACCTACGAGAAGCTGATCAGCGACCGCGCGATGGGCGACGGTGACAGCGACACCCAGCTGTGGGAGTCACGCGGCGAGAGCGTACCCGATCGCGTCAGACTGCTCGGCCTGGATATCAAGATGTTCTACGGCGGCCCGGCCGAAGCGGTGATGCACGCCATCTATCGACAGAACATGGGTTATTCCCACATCGTCATCGGCCGCAAGCATGCCGATGCCCCCTTCCACGACGGCGAGGCCATCTGGGGCGACTTTGATGCCCAGGAGATCTTCGAGAACCTGGCAGGCGAGTTGCAGATCCGCCCGGTCAATGTCGGCTTCGCCGCGTTCTACGAATCGCTGGGCCGGGTGGACCTGATGAAGAACCACTCCGACGAGAAACCCGTATTCATTTCGGGCAAGGACGTTCGCGCCACCCTGCAGCAGGGCGAGATGGTTGACCCGCGGATCATGCGGGAAAGCACCTCGCGGATCCTCGCCGAGGCCATGCAGCAATAGCAGGGACGCGTTCCCGGTTGTGCCCCGCCGAGGCCGGTTTTCGCAACAAAGAGGTCGCGTCGTGATCGTTGTTACCAACCAGATTCCCGTGGCCAGTGGCCACGAGATCGATTTCGAGGAACGCTTCCAGAACCGGGTTCACCTGGTCGACCAGTCGCCGGGCTTCATCCGCAACGAGGTGCATCGGCCACGACCGGTCCGCTTCGATCGCGAGCAGGGGACATTCGTCGATGATCCCGAGACGGAAGGGTTTTACGAGGTCAAGACCTGGTGGGAATCGATGGACGACTTCGTGAACTGGACTCGCAGCGAATCGTTTGCCGAGGCACACGCCAACCGGCCGCCCAAGGAGATGTTCCGCGGCCCCAGCCAGGTCGCCGTGCACGAGGTCTTCCTCTCGACCGATGACCGTTGACCGTTGTTCAACAGCGGCTGATCCGTAGCGACGGCCCAGCGGTAATCTGCTAATGTCGGGAGTCGCGGGTCTCTGGAAAACCCGCCCCTGTCGCTCATTGAAGAGAGCGGGTGTTGCATGGCCTTCACGCCCTTTCCTCGACCTTGCCCCGGCACCCTGTCGCGTCGCGCGCTGGTGCAACTCGGACTCTCCGGCCTGGGCAGTCTCACGTTACCGGACCTGCTGCGGTTGGAAAGCCAGGCAGCGTCCCGGACCGGCCGTTCAGCCGGCGGCAAGTCGATCATCGTGCTGTGGTTGTGGGGCGGTGCCAGCCACATGGAGACCTTCGATCTCAAGCCCGAGGGGCCCCTGGGATTTCGTGGCGAGTTCCGGCCGATCGCAACCTCGGTACCCAGCCTGGACATTTCCGAGTACCTGCCGCAACTGGCCACCCAGGGGGACAAGCTGGCAATCATCCGGTCACTGCATCACAACAGCCCGGGTCACGTCGACAGCACCCACACGGTGATGACCGGTTATCCCGGCAAGGACGCTCCGCCACCCTACCGCCCGGATTACCCCGATTTCTGGGCCGTGGCCAGCAAGGTCTGTGGAGAACGGGTTTCCGGTGTTCCAGCCCACATCGCCCTGCCCCGCGTGCGATTCAACGGCGCCGCCTACCTGGGTGCCGGGCTGGAACCGTTCCGAATTCGCGCCGATCCCAACGCCGGCAATTTCGAGGTTCCGAACCTGCAGTTGGACAGCCAGATGATCCATCGGTTCCGCGAACGGCGGAACCTGTTGTCGCGTTTCGATGGACTCCGCGGTGACATCGATCAATCCGGTGTGATGGACTCGCTGGATACTTACAACCGCAAGGCGGCGGAATTGCTGACCAGCGGCGCGGTCCGCAACGCCTTTGATCTCGGCCGCGAGAAAAAGCAGACACGCGACCGCTTCGGCCGCCACGCCGTGGGGCAACGCTGCCTGCTGGCACGGCGACTGGTCGAGGCGGGCGTGCGACTGGTCACGATCGACTTTCCCTGTGTTCCCGGACAAAAGGCATTCAGCTGGGACGACCACGCCAGTGTCTGGAACATCTTCGAGCAGATGAAGATCCGCCTGCCGGTTCTCGACCAGGTGACCTCGGCGTTGATCCAGGACCTGCACGACCGCGGCCTGCAGGACGATGTGCTGCTGGTCGTCATGGGCGAGATGTCGCACACGCCCCGCGTGCACTACGTCAAGGGAAACCCCGGACGCGAGCACTGGGCCCGGGCCATGTCGGTGCTGCTTTCTGGTGGTGGCATGACGATGGGGCAGGCCGTGGGGGCAACCAATGCCCGGGGCTCGCTGCCGGCAAACCGGCCACTGGTCCCCGGCGACCTGCTGGCCACACTGTATCGCTACATCGGAGTTCCACTGGACACGCAGTTCGAGGACCACGCCGGTCGGCCGACACCAATCCTGCCGGAGGGTGCTCCGATCGACGAACTGATCTGATCCGCCAGGATCGACAAGCCCGACCCATGAACCGCAACCTGGCAATCATCACCGTACTGCTGGCAACCGCCACGGTGGCCAGGGCGGCTCCGCCCAACATCGTCGTGATCCTGACCGACGACCAGGGCTATGCCGACATCAGCTTCAATCCGCATCATCCCGCCGAGGTGCACACGCCGCACATGGACGCGCTGGCCCGCGGCGGGGTGTTCTTCAGCCAGGGCTACATCAGCGGGCAGGTCTGTTCGCCAACCCGGGCCGGCCTGATGCTGGGTCGCTACCAGCAACGGGTGGGCGTCTACACAGCCGGCGATGGCGGCCGGGGATTCGATCCGCGGATCCCGATTTTTCCCGCCTTCCTGCCCCGTGACTATCGCAGCACCGCCATCGGCAAGTGGCACCTGGGCCTCGATGACGACTATCCCCAGTTGAAGTGGCACGCGCTGAGCCGGGGGTTCAGCGAGTGTTACAAGTTCATGGGCCGCGGCGCCCACGACTACTTCAAGCTCAAGGGGGCCAGCGGTGCCGACGACTCGCACCCGCTTTACCGCAACAAGAAGCGGGTTGACGACCAGGGCTACCTCACGACCCGCTTGACCGAGGAAGCGGTGGCCTTCATCGAGCGGAACACGAAACAACCGTTCTTTCTCTACCTGGCCTACAACGCCGTGCATTCCCCCAAACAGGCTCCCGCCGGGGATGTCGCGAGATACCGCAAAGCGTTCCCCAAGATCACCGCCGACCGGGCCATCCTGATGGCCATGCTCGAACACCTCGACAAGGGCGTGGGCACCGTCGTCGGGGCGTTGAAAGACCGGGGCCTTTACGAAAACACGCTGCTGTTTTTCCTGACCGACAACGGTGGCTCGAAAGCCATGCAGGCTGACAACAGCCCCCTGCGAGGCTTCAAGGGCAGCCTTTACGAGGGCGGGTTGCGGACGCCATTTGTGGTCAGTTGGCCGGCGCGGTTTTCGGGAGGTCGAACCATCAACACCCCGGTCATCTCGCTCGATATCCTGCCAACCGTCATCGACGCGGTGGCCGCCACCAGCGCCGTGACCACGAAAACCCGCTTCGACGGAAAAAGCCTGCTGCCGTTGATCGAGGACCGGACCCGAACCCACCACCCGACGCTCTACTGGAGCGAGGGAGGACTGACAGGCGAATGGGCCGTCCGCCACGGTGACTGGAAACTCCACGCCGACAAGACGCGGCGCGAGTTGTTTGACCTGGGTCGGGATCCTGCCGAAAAGACCAACCGGGCCGGTGACCAACCGGGAAAACTCAAGGAGCTGACCGCCTTGTACGACACGTGGCTTGGCCAGATGGCCGAGCCGATCGGCAGGAGCTCGAAACGCTGGGACCCCAGCAAGCCGACCCTGACCAAGCGCGAACAGGCACGGCTCAAGAAAAAACAGGACCGAAAAAAGAAACGCGCTGCCGAGAAGAAAAAAAGACGCAAGACCAAGGCATCACCGAAAGATTGACCACCGTTGTTTTCCCCACTCGAGGCTGCCTGATCATGAACCACCTGGCTCCCCTGCTGCTGGCCCTGGCCGGCGTGGCTGTTCAGACCGCGCCGAGCGAGGCGGCGACCAATCCCAACTTCATCGTCGTCTTCTGCGACGACCTGGGTTACGGCGACATCGGGCCTTTCGGGTCCACCAAACACGCCACACCCGTACTCGACCGGATGGCCCGCGAGGGCATCAAACTGACCGACTTTTACTCGACCTGCTCGGTCTGCACTCCATCACGATCGAGCCTGATGACCGGGTGTTACCCGCGTCGCGTGAACATGCACGTCGACGAACGCAACCTGTGTGTCCTGTTTCCGGCGGCGAGGAAAGGACTGAACCCCTCGGAGATCACGGTCGCCGAGATCCTCAAGTCGCGGGGTTATGCCACGATGGCCATCGGCAAATGGCACCTGGGTGATCACCCCGACTTCCTGCCGACCAGCCAGGGTTTCGATTCGTATTTCGGGATTCCCTACAGCAACGACATGAACCGCAAGAACGTGCCGCTGCCGCTGTTGCGTAACGAGACGGTGATCGCCTCGGGAATCCAGAAGGACTCGACAATCACCAGGCAATACACCGACGAGGCGGTGAAATTCATCCGGGCCAACAAGTCCAGGCCTTTCTTCCTCTACCTGCCTCATACCGCGGTTCATCTCCCGCTGGTACCGGGCAAGGCGTTCCTGGGCAAGTCCAAGGACGGCCGTTACGGCGACTGGGTCCAGGAAATCGACTGGTCGATGGGCGAGCTGTTCAAGACCCTCAAGGAATGCGGCATCGACAAGCAGACGCTGGTCCTGTTCACCTCCGACAACGGCTCGGCCCGTGGAAAACAGGGCAGCAACCTCCCCTTGCGCGGTCGCAAGGGCCGCACCGATGAAGGCGGCATGCGAGTTCCCTGCGTGGTGCGTTGGCCCGGCAGGATCCCGGCCGGGACCAGCAGCGGTGCCGTCACCAGCACCATCGACCTGTTGCCCACGCTGGCTCACCTGGCCGGTGGCAGGCCGCCAGGCGATCGAAAGATCGACGGCAAGAACATCTGGCCGATCCTGGCCGGCAAGGCTGGCCCCGAGGCCGGGCACGACGCCTTCTACTATTACCAGATGGACCAGCTGCAGGCGGTTCGATCGGGACCGTGGAAGATGTTCGTCAAGATGAAGGTCAAGAAGCGGAACTGGGGCAAGCCCGAACCGGCCCAGCCGTTGAAGCTCTTCAACCTGGCCAGGGACATCCACGAAGACAAGAACGTGGCCGACGAGCACCCCGGCGTGGTCAAGCGATTGATGGGCCTGGTCGAACAGGCCCGCGCCGACCTGGGCGATTCGGGCCGTCCCGGCAAGGGACAGCGCAAGGCCGGCTGGGTGGCCAAAGCTTTGCCTCGATTACTGAAGAAATAGCACCGTCTAATTCCAATACGACCGATCCAACGCCCGGTAATTGATCGCCTCGGACAGATGCTCCTCGCCAATCTGGTCTTTCTCGTCGAGGTCGGCGATCGTGCGGGCGACACGAAGGATCCGATCGTGGGCACGGGCCGAGAGGCCCATTTGCTCCATCGCCATCTTCAGCAGTTTCTCGGCCGAACCCTGCAATCGACAGTGATGGCGGACCTGGGGCGGTGTCATCTTACCGTTGACACGAGCCACTCCCTCGCCGCCCGGGGCAAACCGCTGTGCCTGGACATCACGGGCGGTGGCGACCTGTTGGGCCATCGCGCTGCTGCCGGTTCCCGGGATCTCACCGGCCAGTTCATGGAACGGCACGCTGGGAACCTCGACATGGATATCGATCCGGTCAAGCAACGGGCCACTGATCTTGGCCAGGTACCGTTCGACCTGTGATGGTCCGCAATGACATTCCCTCCGCGGATCGCCCCGGAACCCGCACGGGCAGGGGTTCATTGCCGCCACCAGCATCAGGTTGGCCGGAAAGGTGACGCTGCCCAGTGCCCGCGAGATCGTGACCTGGTTTTCTTCCAGTGGCTGTCGCAGCACCTCCAGTGTCCGGCGATTGAACTCGGGAAGTTCGTCAAGGAAAAGCACCCCGTGGTGCGCCAGGCTGATTTCACCGGGCGAGGGACGACTGCCACCACCGACCAGACCCGCCTCGCTGATCGTGTGGTGGGGCGAGCGGAACGGGCGGACCAGCATCAACGGCCGTCCGGGAGCCAGGCGTCCCACGACGCTCCAGATCCGTGATGTCTCGAGGCTCTCCCGGGGCAGCAGCACCGGCAGGATACTGCCCAGCCGCCGGGCCAGCAGGGTCTTGCCGGTGCCTGGTGACCCGATCATCAACAGATGATGCATCCCCGCGGCCGCAACGACGACGGCCCGCTTGGCCGTTTCCTGCCCCTTCACGTCGGAGTAATCGACGTCGTAGGTCCCGTGTTCGCCCAGAGCCCGTTGCCAGCTGAACTCTGCCGGTTCGATTTCCAGCGCGCCGGAAAAGAACCCGACCGCTTCGGACAGCGTGCCGACGGGAATCGCATCCAGCCCCTCGACGACGGCTGCCTCGGCCACGTTCTCCACAGGCACCACGATCCCCTGGCGACCCGCGTCGCGCGACGCCAGGGCCATCGACAGCACGCCGCGAATCGGTCGCAACCGGCCATCCAGCGCCAGTTCCCCGACCAGCGCATAGTCATCGAAGCGGCCGCTTTGCAGCTGCCCACTGGCGGTCAACAGTCCCAGCGCGATCGGCAGGTCGAACGAGGCCGCGTCCTTGGGCAGGTCGGCCGGTGAGAGGCTGATCACGATGCGATCGCTGGGGCGAACATAGCCGCTGTTGACCAGCGCCCGCTCGATCCGGTGCGTACTCTCGCGAACGGCCGCCTCGGCAAGCCCCACCAGGATTGTCCGGGGCAATCCCCCGGCAGAAATATCAACCTCGACCTCGACTCCCCGCGCCTCGATCCCAAACAGTGAATGAGTAAACAGCTTCGCCAGCATGGCAACACCTCGGGCCCGCGGATTGAAGGGAAAACCATCCGCACGGCTGCCCGGGACGGGGTCCTTCCCGACCGATGCAGCCGCCCGAGGCGAGCGGTTCACCGGGTGTGATTGTGCAGGACGCGAGTCAGCAAACACAAGACTTCCTGGGCTCAACTCCACGGGCAACCACTTCCGCCTTCACGGTCGATTCGCTAGGCTGGAGGGGCTCCCTGGAAAACCCCGAGAGGAGTTCTTCATGAAGATCTTGTCGCGCTGCCTGATGACTCTTGTGGCGGTTTCACTGGTTTCCGCCGCACCCGCTCCCATCAACGCCCGGGCCGTCACGCTGCTCAATGACGCTGGACATGGATCGGTGACCGGGCAGTTCGTACTCGATGGACCGATCCCGGCTCCCGTGATCCTGGTCAAGAAAGGTGATGCGGGCATCAAGGATGCCGCCGTGTGCGCCGCCAAGGGCGTGGTCAGCGACACCCTGGTCATTGACCCAAAGACCAAGGGCATCCGCCATATCTTCGTCTACATCCGCAAGTTCGACAAAGCCAAGATTCACCCCAAGCTCAAGACCAGTGCCAAGAAGGAAGTCGTCTTCGACCAGAAGGACTGCCAGTTCTTGCCACACGCGCTGTGCGTCCGCACCGACCAGGCGATTCTCGTCAAGTCCGGGGACAACTGTTCCCACAACACGCACACCTACCCGATCCGCAACAAGGCGGACAACTTCCTGATCAATGCGAACAACCGGACCGGGCTCAAGTTCACCTATCCGATCGCCGAGTTTCTGCCGACGACGGTCAAGTGTGACATCCACCCCTGGATGAAGGCCTACTGGATGATCCTCGACCACCCCTACATGGCCGTCACCGACGACCGGGGCCGGTTCACGATCACCGGATTGCCACCGGGTCAGTACGAGTTCCGTTGCTGGCAGGAGAGGGTTGGCTACGTCAGCGCCGGGACCAGAAGAGGCTTCATGGTGACGATCAAGGCCAACCAGACCACGCAGTTGCCAACAGCCAAGGTGCCCGTCGCCAAGTTCTCGGGAAACTGAGCCCACGATCGGGTCCATCGCCGTACCAGACCATTCGAAACGGGAAGCGTCCCCGATGCGACGCCAGATCGGTTTCCTGCTGCAGTTGGCCGTGTTGACACTCCTGCCGTTGGTCATCGTCTGGCAACTCAACTTCGACATCCCGTATGTCTGGATGCCGATCCTGACGTTGCTCGGCGTGTTCCTGTTCATGGCAGGTACAAAGCTCCGCGAGGGATGATCGTGGAACGGGCAACCCTGTTGATCTGCCTGGGCTTGCTGGTTCTCCCCGACCCGGCTGCAGCCCAACTGGGCGTGACCGTCGAAACCAGTACCGCGGCCCGTCGCAAGCTGCGGCTGGTCGATGAGTACCTGCGACGCGAGGCCTGGGCCGAGGCCGTTTCGTTCCTGCGACAGACGCTCGAACAACATGCCGGCGAACTGGTCGAGGTAGCCGCCGGTCGGTACCTGGACACCACCGCCCAGGTCAACCGCATGCTGGTCAACATGCCACCGCAGGCATTGACAATTTACCGGGAAGCCGTCGATCCGCAGGCCAGGCGATGGTTTGAATCCGGCCGCACCAACAATGATCCGCTGGCGGTTTCGCGATTGCTGAAAAACGCTTATGCCAGTCGTTGGACCGACGAGGCCTTGTGGTGGCTCGGCCAGGCGGCCTGGCAGGCCAACCGGCCTCGTCACGCCGCCGGGTACTGGAGACAGTTGTTGCCGACAGATCCGGACGTCAATCCAATCCAGCGGTCGCTGCGGTTCCCCGACAGCCGACATGCCGAGGCCGACGTGCGAGCCCGGCTGGTTCTGTGCCACTGCCTGGATGGTCGTCTCGACCTGGCCCGGGCCGAGTGGGTCCGGTTGAAACGGCGGAATCCCGATGCCCGGGGATCGCTGGCCGGGCGGAAGGGGCGACTCGTCGAACTGGTCGCCAGGTGGCTGGAACAACCGGGCCTTTGGCCGGCCCCGCCCGCCGCAACTCCCCACACAACCTTCGGCGGTTCTCCCGAACGCAACGGGACCACGATCGCAGCTCTCGATCCAGCAGCACCGCTCTGGCAGGCTCGGCTTGATGATTCCCTGTCGGCGGGACGATCGGTTCATACCGATCGGTTTCCCGTCGCCTGGGGCGATCGGTTGTTCGTGGCCGATTCATTCGGGATCCGAGGCTGGAAGCTGGCCAGCGGCCAGCCGGCCTGGGCCGCCAACAACACCAGGACAGATCGTCACGTTCTCTTTCCGTCACCGCCTTACGGTGTTCCCGTTCGCGCCGCGCGGCAGCGGGCAGGCCGTGTCTGTACCAGCCTCTGCGTCGCCGGGGGACGCCTGTACGCGAGGATCGGTTCGGCCGTCACCGCCCAGTCGGCGCAGGAACCGCGACCTCTGTTCCACGAACTCGTCGGCCTGGATCTCGAACAGGGCGAGGGCCGGCTCGTGCTGCAACTGGACACGAAAAAACTGCCCGGCGATGACAGCCGCGGGACATGGTCCTTCGACGGTGCACCACTGGTCATCGGCGAGAAACTCTACGTGACAACGCGTCGAGGACACCCTCAGGCCGAGCTGGGCGTGAGTTGTTTTGACACGGCTTCCGGACAAGTCGACTGGCACCGTCGTCTGGCTGTGGCCGTGACACGCACCGACGAAACGTTGAACGTCGTCACACACAACCTGCTGGCCCACGTTGATGACCACCTGGTCTACAGCGGCGACTCGGGTGTGGTGGCCTCCCTGGAAATCGCCTCGGGAACCATCGACTGGGTCACGGCGTTCGATCCTCCCGGTGGCCCCGGTCCATTCTGTGGACTCCCCGCACCCGCCTCGGAACTCATCCTGGTCCGCACCGGACCTGAAAGCCTCGCTGCGGTGGATCTCCACGACGGCCACACGGTCTGGAAACGTCAGCTTCCCGGTGGAGTTGAGCACCTGCTGGCCTTGCGCGAGGGACTGGCGATCGTCTCCGGTCACTCGCTCTGGGCTCTGAACATTTCGACCGGACAACTCGCCTGGCATCGTCTGGCAGGGGAAACGCACCAACACGGACACGGCCGGGGCCTCGTGGCGGGAACGGTGGTTTACTGGCCCACCCGTGAACAACTGATGCTCCTGGACCTGAGGTCCGGTCGGCCGTTACGCCAACCCGTCCAACTCGATTTTCGTGGCTGCACGGGCGGCAACCTGCTTCTGAGCCCGCGGGGGCTCGTCGTGTGTGGTGGTGGCCGCCTGACGGTGCTGGGACAATTTGCCGGTCACCGACCCGACAGCTCGTTCCGCCTCTCCCTGATCTCTCCAACCTCGAGATCTTCGCGATGATGTCCACGAAACCTCTTGTGTCGCTGACAGTAACGATTGCCTTCTCGCTGGCTCTGCTGAAGACGATCCCGCACCCTTCGCCGGTCGTCGCCGAGGCGGCCGACAAGAAACCGCCCCCGCGTGTCATCGGGGACCGTCGCGAGTTGTTCGTCGACCGCCACCTGGTTGACAAGCTCAAGGGGGCCCGTTTTCAGCTGCATCATCCACGGCCGGCCGAATTGTCCGTGACGCTTGATCAACCCTGGGAAAAACGGTTCCACAACGGGATCTGCGTTATCCACGATGGCAATCACTTCCTGATGTACTACAGCGCGAAGAACCGCCTGGCCGTCGCCACCAGCCAGGACGGCATCCACTGGATCAAGCCCCGGCTGGGCCTGGTCGAACTCGGCGGCGACAGGGACAACAACCTGGTCGGCACGAGCGACGGCCGGCTGATGATCGGTGATGACAAACCGTTGCCGGAGATCTTCCTGGACCGCCGGCCCGGGGTGAAGGCCGACGAACGATTCAAGGCGTTGACGCTGATCGAGTTGCCGGGAATCACCCGGGTGATCGGCTGGGTCTCCGGCGACGGCTACCGCTTCCGGAAACTTCGCGAGACCCCGCTGATCGAAACTTCGCTGTACGGAGCTTTCGATGGCACGGAATCACTGTTCTGGTCAGAAGTCGAACAGCAATACGTGCTCTACATCCGCTACGCGATCAAGGTCAGCCCGCCAAACCCTGCCGACCCCAATCGGCGGTCGGTCGCCCGGTTGAGTTCAAAAGACTTTCTCTCGTGGACGAAACCCCGGCCCATGACCTTCGGCTCCGATGGGCTGCTGCCGGCCGACCATCACTACAACAACCAGACGACGCCCTATTTCCGGGCCCCCCACATCTACATCGCTCTTTCCAACCGTCTCGCGCAGGCCCGGCCGGCGCTGACCCGCCGCCAGGCCGAGCTGGCTCGCCTGCTCCCGTCGCGGGACGATATTCCCGATCCACTGGGTGCGCTGATCAGGGACTGTGCCGACACCGTGATGCTGACCACCCGTGGCGGCACTCACTACGACCGGCTGTTCCGCGACGCTCTGGTCAGGCCGGGACCAGGACCGGAAAACTGGGTCACCCGCAGCAACTACACGCTGCGTGGCCTGCACCCAACCGGTCCTCACGAGATGTCGATCTACGTCAACCGCCACAACGGCCAAGGCTCCTCCCACGTCCGCCGTTACGTGTTCCGCACCGATGGACTGGTTTCGGTTGCTGCCGGATTCACCGGCGGGGAAATGCTGACACGTCCCCTGACGTTCGAGGGCGGCCAGCTCGAACTCAACTACTCGACATCGGCGGTGGGATCGATCCGCGTGGAAGTCCAGGACGAATTGGGGCGACCGATCCCCGGACTCGGGCTGAAGAGTTCAGTCGAGATGATCGGTGACGAGATCTCGGGGACAGCCGCCTGGGATTCCACGACTCGCCTGGCCGACTGGGCCGGACGGGCCGTGCGGCTGCGATTCGTGCTCCGTGACGCCGACCTGTACTCACTGCGGTTCCACGAATAGCCGCGGTTGGTCGATTTGTTTGACAACCCGACTGCCGGGGCTCGAAGATAGAGCACGATCAATGTCGGCAGGCAGACTCGAGTCCTCATCGTGAACATCAAGACACCAGCACCGTCGATCGAATCGGACCAACAGGCCGTGGAAAAACTCGTGGCCGCCTCGGCACGGATTGCCGAGGAACTGGGACGGGTCATCGTCGGACAGAACTCGGTGATCGATGATCTGCTGGCGGCGATGCTTGCCGGCGGCCACAGCCTGCTGGTCGGCGTGCCGGGACTGGCCAAGACACTGATGGTTCGCACCCTCGCCGACACGCTCGGATTGTCGTTCTCCCGAGTCCAGTTCACTCCCGACCTGATGCCCGCCGACATCACCGGGACCGAGGTGATCCAGGAGGACCGTGGCAGCGGGAACCGCGATTTTCGATTCCTGCCGGGACCGATCTTCGCCAACGTCGTTCTGGCCGATGAGATCAACCGGACACCACCCAAGACCCAGGCAGCCCTGCTGGAAGCAATGGAAGAACATCAGGTCACCGCCGGCGGCCGCCGTCATCGGTTGCCCGAACCGTTCTTCGTACTGGCGACACAGAACCCGATCGAGCAGGAGGGAACCTATCCCCTGCCCGAGGCCCAGCTCGACCGTTTCATGTTCCAGGTGCTCGTGGATTATCCCGGTGACGACGAGGAATTTGAGATTGTCAGGAGAACGACGGCCGAAGAGTCTGCTCGCGCCGAGACCGTGCTGGCTCACGAGGATGTCGTCGCCCTGCAGCGACTCGCCCGGCGCATTCCCGTGGCCGACCACGTCGTCCGCTACGCGATCGACCTGTGCCGCAAGACCCGACCAATTCCGTCGTCGACCGGCGACGGCGCCGCAGGCTTCATCAACCAGTATGTCCAGTGGGGGGCCGGACCGCGGGCCGGCCAGTGCCTGGTCCTGGGCGGCAAGGCGCGGGCCGTCCTGGCTGGTCGTTCGTTCGTCGGAACCGACGACATTCGCTCGGTCGCATTCCCGGTGCTCCGCCATCGAATCATCACGAATTTCAACGCCGAGGCCGACCGCGTACGGCCCGATGATGTCATCGATTGGCTGCTCACCGACACCCCGACAACTCCGCCGATTGCCAACCCGACTGTCGCCGCCATCTTTCGTGGCGACGAGGACTGAACGGTTCTCGTCCCGGTGTCCAGACCGTCATGAATGTCACAACGCCAGCCGCCGCCGAGTTTCTGGACACCGCCGTGCAGTCTCGACTGACCGGCCTTTCCCTCCAGGCTCGAAGGGCGGTCGAGGGCCGGATGACGGGGCGCCATCGAAGCTCCCAGCGGGGGTTTTCCGCCGAGTTCGCTGAGCACCGCGAATACACGGCCGGCGATGACGTGCGGTACGTTGATTGGAAGGTTTATGGCCGCAGCGACCGGTATTACCTCAAGCAATTCGAGGACGAAACAAATTTCTCGTGCTGGATGGTGCTCGATACGAGCGAATCGATGTCGTATCGATCAACGGCCGCTCCTGTTTCGAAACTCGACCACGCACGACGGGCGATTGCCGCGTTGTCGTGGCTGGTGCTTGGACAGCGCGACGCCGTCGGCCTGGCGACCCTCTCGGGAGCACTCGATCGGCTCCTCCCTCCCTCGACACAACCCTCTCACCTCGACCAGATCGGCCGTATCCTGCAGGAAACCACCCCGCGGGGACCGACGGCTCTGGGTGCCGCGCTGGAGGACCTGGCCACCCGGTTGGACCGCCGCAGCCTGGTGATCTGTTTCAGTGATCTCTTCGACGACCTGGATTCGGCCACCGCCGGCCTGGAGCATCTGGCCTGGAGAGGCCACGACGTGGTGGTCCTGCAGGTGATCGACCCGGCCGAGGAGGATTTTCCGTTCGAGGAACCGACGCGATTCGTCGGCCTCGAAGGTGAAACCGATCAGGTGGTGGAACCCCGGGCGCTGGGCGAAGCGTACCGGGCCGAGTTTCAGCAGTTCCTGGACGACGTGTCCCACCGCTGCCGTTCACTGCACCTGGACCATCTCCTGCTCAGATCCGATGTGCCATTGACCGTCACACTGCCACGGTTTCTGGAAGCACGGCTTCATCACCGTGGACGGGGCTAGACGATGTTGCCGTCCTGGACGCCTCTCGCCTTCGGTTTCGCCAGTCCCTGGCTGTTGCTGGGCGCCTGCCTGGCCACGATCCCCGTCGTGTTGCACCTCCTGTTTCGCCGGCAGCATCGCGAGGAACCATTCGCGGCGAACCGTTTCCTGGCCGAGGCGGCTCGCAAGCACTCCCGACGCCTTCGCTTCCAGCACTGGTTGCTGCTGGTTGTCCGCATGGCCATCCTGCTGCTGGTCGCCTTTTCGCTGGCGCGCCCTTTCGTCGAGGCATTGCCAGGCGACCTGGATTCCGACGGCACGGCAGTGCACCACATCCTGATCATCGACAGCAGCCTCAGTATGCGACACACCGCCGGTGGCAGCCGCCGCTTTGATCGCGGTCGTGCGATCCTGGAGAAAATTGTCACAGCCGCCCGCGAGGGAGACACGTTTCGACTGCTGACGATCCGAGCGGCCAGGCCCCCGGTCATCATCGGCCAGGCGGCCGGTCGCAAGCCCGACGTGCTGGCCGAACTCGAACGACTTCAACCAACATGGGAAGCGGCCGACGTGGTCACGGCGCTGCAGTCGACACTCTCGCTGCTCGACGCCCGGGAGTTATCGGAACACCAGCGGGTTTCGCTGGTCAGCGACCTGCAGCCGACCGACTGGCAACCCGAAGGCGAATCGGTTCGCAGCCGTATCCACACCCTGCTGGCGGCAATCGCCAGCAAGGCCGACCTCGTGGTTTACGATGTCGGTGGTTCGGCGGCGGCCAACTCGACAATCGTCGACCTGCAGTCGGACTCCCCCGTTGCGGTCACCGGCATTCCGGTGGTACTGCGAGCGACAGTCAAGCACTTCGGAACCAGCGGGGCCGGAGAGCGACAGATCGAGTTGCACGTTGATGACCGGCTGGTCTCGCGGCGACCAATTTCAGTCGCTGCCGGTCGTTCGATCGATTTCGAGTGGAGTCACCGCTTCGCCACGGGGGGCGAGCACCGCGTGGAAGCCCGGTTGGGTGGCGACGGCCTGGCCGACGACAATCGACGCTTTCTCTCGTTGCCCGTCCGGGACCGCTTGCAGGTCCTGCTGGTCGGAGGCCGCTACGTGGGCCGGCCCGAGGATGCCGCAACCTTCTATCTGGAAACGGCGCTGGCACCGGATCCCGACCCCGCTCGTCCGGGACTCGTGGAAGCGACAACGATTCCTGAACGACGCCTGGCGACCGAGGACCTGGGCCGCTACGACTGCCTGGTCCTTTCCGACATCGGCCGGCTGGTTCGAAGCGAGGCCGATCGCCTGGCCCGTTTCGTGGCCGACGGGGGCGGGCTGATCCTTGGCCTGGGTGACACGGTCGATCCCGGGAGCTGGAACCAGCAACTCGGCAACACCTCGGCCGGCCTGTTGCCGGGACGACTGGACCGCATCGTCGAGGCCTCCGACTCCACGAGCGGGGCCTTTGTGTTTGACCCCGGCAACTACACTCATCCCGTCCTCGGAGAATTCCGCGGCCTGGCCGACAACGGTCTGGCCACGACGGTGACCATTCGCTACCTCCGCACCCGGCCACATCCCGGCAGCAATGTCGCTCTCGCTTTCGATTCAGGAGATCCCGCCATCCTGACCCGTCGAATGGGCCACGGACGAGTCGTGCTGGTCACAACATCGCTCGACGACCGCTGGACCACCTGGCCGGTGCTTTCGGCCAGCTATCTTCCCATGGTGCACGAACTGATCCGTTTCGCCGTGTCGGGCCGCTGGTCGGCACGGCAGCGTCAGGTCGGCGAACCGATTTTCCGCCGGGTCGACGCCACGACCAGCGCGGGAACACTCACCGGACCCGACGGCTCGTCACACTCTCTTGATCCCACCACACCGCGTGAGCGGACAGCACGAGCCAGGCGAGCGGGAGCTGGTCATCCGGAGAAACGTGACGAGGAGAGTGTCCGTGAAATTGCCAGCGACGAGACACTCGTTCCGGGAATCTACCGCCTGGAACTGGGACCGCCCTCGCGGGTGATCGAGTTGTTCTCGGTGAATATCGATCCGGCCGAGAGCGATCTGTCGGCCTCGTCCCCGGGTCCACCGCCGACCGACCTGCTGTCAGGAATCGATGTGCCGATTCGCGTCCGCTGGCAACCAGGCGACGTGCCGGTCCTGTCGGATCACCCCGGCAACCCCCTCAGCCGCCAGGCGCTGGCGATCCTGCTGGGCCTGCTGATGGTCGAATTGATCATGGCCTGGCGTTTCCGCGTGGGAACCATCTGCCTGGCCGTCCTGGTAATGGCGGCGCTGGCCGGCTGGTGGGGCGGCTGGTTGAGCGGCGGGGTGGCCGGGCTGCTGGCCGGAGGACTTTTCGCCGCCCGGGATTGGCGCAACCGCTACGGCCGTCACAGACGGGCGGCCCAGACGCACGGGCAACCCTGAAGTGCCCTCGTCTCGCAGGTCGGCAGCCCTTACACTGGGACGTGATGGCTGCGCAGGCTTGCGCGAACGGAATCGCCAGGTTGCAGGGTGATTTCCTTTCCAGATCGATTTCGGCTCGACCGTCGTACCAGATCACGACCCGGAAGCCGATTCGATTCATCGAGACCACTAACGTGTCGACTGCCGAACAACGCCGTGCCGCTGCGCAGGGAGCCTCGGAGCTCTCCGGAGCAGACATCCTGATCGAGGCGCTGATCCGCCAGCGGGTCGAGTGTATTTTTGCCTACCCCGGCGGGGCGAGCATGCCCCTGCACCAGGCATTGATTCGCCAGGAGGATCGACTGCGAACGATCCTGCCACGACATGAACAGGGTGGCGGGTTTGCCGCACAGGGGTATGCCCGCAGTTCTGGACGTGTCGGGGTCTGCATGGCCACCAGTGGACCGGGTGCCACGAACCTGGTCACGACACTGGCCGACGCCAAGCTGGACAGCGTGCCGATCGTGGCGATCACCGGCCAGGTCCCCAAGCAGGTGATCGGCACCGATGCGTTCCAGGAAACGCCGATTGTCGAGGTTTGCCGAGCGGTCACCAAGCACCACTACCTGATCACCGAGTTCCACGACATCGCGCGGGTTGTCAAGGAAGCCTTCTACGTCGCCAGGACAGGACGCCCCGGACCGGTGCTGATTGATTTTCCGAAGAACATCCAGCAAATGACGCTCGACGCGCCACCCGACTACGATCCGCCGATGAACCTGCCGGGGTACCATCCCGAGATCCTGCAATCACAATCCGAGCAGATCAGTCAGGTCATCGCAGCCATCCGTCGTTCACGGCGTCCGGTGCTCTACGTCGGCGGCGGTTGCATCAACAGCGGGGCGTCTGACGCACTGGCCACCCTTGCCCGGCGGACCAGGATTCCCGTGACCACGACCCTGATGGGACTGGGCGCCTTTCCCGGCGACGACCCCCAGTCGCTGGGCATGCTCGGCATGCACGGCACCGTCTACTCCAACTACGCGGTCAACGAGGCTGACTTGCTGCTGGCTCTCGGCGTGCGATTCGATGACCGGGTCACTGGTAAGCTCGAAGAGTTCGCGCGGCACGGCAAGATTGTCCACGTCGATATCGATGCCTCCGAGATCCACAAGAACAAGGAAGCACACATCCCGATCGTCGCCGACGTGGGGGAAGTGCTCGAAAAGGTCAATGCCG
>Ga0163108_10000024_pt1 | contig 98954 bp, 99 predicted proteins | sample Fk1155metaG_FD_109644 | JGI IMG/M metagenome (GOLD analysis project Ga0163108, IMG submission 109644) | Marine microbial communities from the Central Pacific Ocean - Fk160115 155m metaG | ecosystem: Environmental > Aquatic > Marine > Oceanic > Photic zone | place: The Central Pacific Ocean...
GAGAGCGTTTACCCGTTCTTCAACACGTTCCACGAAAGCATCAGCAATGGATTCGACGACAACGGCACGACTAGTGGCGGTGCAACGTTGCCCAGTTGAGCCGTAGGCTCCCTGTATGGCACTGTTGACTGCTAGGTCGAGGTCGGCGTCTTCCAGTACGATGATCGGGTTTTTCCCTCCCATTTCACATTGGCACTTAATTCCTCGTGCAGCCCCTGTTCCATAGAGGCCGGCACCGACGTCGTTTGAGCCAGTAAAGGAGACGCCCTTAATTGAAGGGTGTGCGACAAGTGGTTCGCCGACGTTACGGCCACTCCCATATACGATGTTGAGTACTCCAGCTGGGGTGTCACACTCATTGAAGATCTCAGCGATGAGTGCTACAGAAAGAGGAGTTAGGGAGGCAGGTTTAAGCACCACAGTATTTCCACATGCGATTGCAGGTGCAAGCTTCCACATGGGAATAGCAACAGGGAAATTCCATGGCGTGATAAGCGCCAATGGGCCAACAGGTTCTCGTACGGTATAGCAAAAGTTGTTTGGAAATTCAGACGGAATTGTTTCGCCGATAATGCGGCGCGATTCTGCAGCAAAAAATTCGACTACGTTGATAGCGCGCTGAACCTCGCCAAGTGATTCAGCGAGCGTTTTTCCCTCTTCGCGTGTTAGTGCCTCTGCAAGCTCATTTCGGCGCTCCTCCATTTTTCGCTGCACCCGGTACAGTAAGTGTCCTCGTTTCGGTGCTGGTGTGGCACGCCAACCGGGAAAAGCTCGCTCAGCTGCTTTAACAGCCTCTGCTACATCGACGGAGGTCGAGAGCGGCGCCTCAGCAATAGTTTCCCTTGTGTCTGCTGGGTTGATGTTTGGTGCTCGCTTCGATGAATCTGGTGACTGCCAGGAACCATCGATGAAATTATCTATTAAACGCATCAGTTTCATTTACATTATAACAGCGCTGCATTAATTTCCTTCGATAAGACATTAGTGCAGGAGTAAGCTTGAGGCTTTATCGGGTTAGGAGAACATTCTTGACAAGCCACTCCATTCCCTACGGGGATCTTCGGACTATCTTTTTCGATGTTGGGAATACTCTGGTTTCCTTTGATTTCGAACTAGTAAAGACTGAGTTGGCTAGGCATGAGATTGTCTGTGATGTCCAAGATCTACGGCGTGCAGAAGCGGCTGCTAGACCAGCTGTTTCGGCGTCACTAAGCTCTGAGCGAACCACGGAGACATTGAGTACTTTTGAGCTCTACTTACACGTTTTGTTGTTAAATCTTCCAGCTCAGCCAGTCCACAATGAATCATCACTCGCTAGAGTCGCGCATGATCTTGTTCAGGCGTTCGACGCGATTGGTCGCGTGAGGCTCTGGTCGAATTTGTTACCTCAAGTGCCTAAGACTCTGCAGGCCTTGAAGAATCGCGGTTTACAGTTGGTTGTGGTAAGTAATTCTGATGGTACGGTCGAAGACCTGATTACAGCCGTAAACTTGCGTGACCTGTTCGAGTCAGTGATTGATTCACGCATTGTGGGGTACGAGAAACCAGACCCTCGTATCTTTGAACACGCGCTGAATGTGTCTGGAGCCTCACCAGAAACAACTCTTCACGTTGGTGATCTCTATCATGCCGACGTAGTCGGAGCGAGGGCAGCTGGGATTCATGCGCTTCTACTTGATCCCTATGGTGACTGGACCAATGTTGATTGCGAGCTCGTGCCAGATGTGACCACACTTCTTCAACGGTTTTCTGGACTATAAAAAGAATTCCAACTACATTCTCTCAACTTAACCTCCGACTGACGTGCTTAGGAATTACCCATTTCGGTTTGTTCAACGTGTGACAAGGATTTATCCAGTATATCGATTGCCTCGTCTACGTCAGCTTTAGTGATATTCAGCGGAGGCGAGAGGCGGACACTGTTACCATACAAACCACCTTTACCGATTAATAGGCCGTTTTCCCGAGTTGCTTCAAGGAGTGCATTCATAGCGGTCGGCGCTGGTTGTTTACTTTCCTTATCATGGACTAATTCAATTGCTCGCATTAGTCCCATTCCGCGAACATCACCGACAATTTTGTGAGAAGCCTTTAAATGTTCCAGGCCGTCAGCGAATTCGCGTCCTAGAGTAGCTGAATTCTCAAGTAACCCTTCTTCCTCGATTACTTCAATCGTTGCTAATGCTGCGGTTGCAGTGACTGGATTTCCGCCAAAGGTCGAGATTTGTGACCCTGTAATGGCAGCTGCAATTTCAGTCGTGGTCACCGTGGCGCCGACCGGCGTGCCATTAGCCATCGCCTTTGCGCACGTGATAATGTCAGGTTCGATTCCCCAGTGCTCGATACCAAACCAGTGTTTGCCAGTGCGGCCAAAGCCAGTTTGCACTTCATCACTTATAATCAGTCCACCATGCTCACGCACAATTTTAGCAATTTCTTGAAAGTATTCGACCGGTGGAGTGACAAAGCCACCTACACCCTGAATTGGTTCAGCGATAAATGCAGCTATCTTGCCTGATGTTGCAGTTGTAATGAGCTCCTCGATATCTCGAGCGCACAACAAATTGCAGTCAGGATATGTTTTTTCAAACGCGCATCGATAGCAATACGCATTATGCGCATGGACGATACTTGGATCAGTTACTGGGTTGAGTCGCCAATTAGCGTGTGCAGTTAGTGACATTGCAGTTAATGAGCGACCGCCATAACCATGACGAAGTGCAACGATTTCGTTTCGACCAGTATGTAAACGGGCTAACAGCACCGCCGTCTCATTTGCTTCGGACCCGCTATTAGTGAAATAAGTCTGCTTGAGTTGGCCGGGAGTAATCGACGCCATTTTTTCGGCCAGACGGACAGTTGACTCGTGTGGAAACATCGTGGACGTGTGTTGCAATGTTTTGACCTGTGCGGCGATGCGAGCTGTTACTTTTGGATGACAGTGTCCTACACCAACAGTGACGATGCCGGCAAAGAAGTCGAGATATCGTTTGCCTTCCACGTCCCACACGTGCTGACCTTCACCACGGGCAAGTGGCAATGGATCTTTATAGAAGGTCGCAACTGATGGGAATAGAAATTCTTTTTGTTTCGCGATAATGTCAGATCTATTCATGAGTATTTCTCGAATTTAGAACATGAATTCAATGTTATTTATTTCAGAATACAGGATCTTCAGTTTGAGTTTTTGTTTTCTATTGAGATCTAAGATTTACCTCTACATATCCAGTGGATTCTGTCCACTGCACTCGACGGTCCGGTAAGCCTCCTTGTCCATCTGGAGGGAAAAAGTATACGAGGATCTCATTGTACGAATCCTGTACTGGTTCGGCGAGTTGTTGGGCAATAGATTTGGCATCAGAAAGATTTTCAGCTTCGACTTCCAGTATCAGGGCATAGTGCGCAGAAAATTGTTCAACCAGTCTCCATCCGGAGCCGGTCATCGCTAAGCGGGGTGTATTGTTTTTGTCCTCAACGAGCGATGTTGCGTTCGGCGCGCTGTTTAATTGCTCATGAACGCTTGAGTTGTCTTTATTGACAATCAAAATTAATCCTACAATGGCACCTAGCTGTAACGCGATCGCAACGCTGATCGCTACGAACTTAGCACTCATTAGTTTTACCGTCTTGGTTTTGCAGTTTTGGATACGAGAGTCGGCCGAAGGCGGTTTGGGGTAAGTAGTGCCTCATTGGCTTCTTTTTAAGATTACGAGTCTGTTAAAAACATCTATCGTTTGTTGAGACTTACTGACGATTAAGATTCCGACAATCTAAAAAGCGGTTGCAATTATTGCCATATGAGCAATAACACCATGGTTTGCAAACGGTGGACAGATGTCAAGTTGTCGAGAGGTTGATCAAGATAAGATTGGTTACAGGAATCGTGTATGATGAGTGTTGGAATGCATGTTGTAAGCATGTTTTGTCGGTTAAATTGATCCATTAATGATGTAGCAAGTTGTGAGGTTAAGGAGCGCATCGATGATCAAGATGTTACTGGTGATTTGCTTAGTGTTGAGTGTGATGGCGATCGGCGCGTTTGTTGTCAGTGCTGAAGACTTAAAACCTGGCGACATGGCGCCCGAGTTTTCACTGGCTGGTTCCGATGGCAACACTCACTCGCTCTCTGAGCTTAGAGGTACAACGGTTGTCCTTGCGTGGTTTCCAAAGGCTTTCACTGGTGGTTGAACGGCTGAATGCAAATCGTTCCGTGAGAACGGTGATGCTATTAAGAAGTTTGACGTTTCTTATTTCATGGTCAGTGTCGACGACATAGAGACCAATACTAAGTTTGCCGAATCGTTAGAGGCAGATTTTCCATTGTTAAGTAACGAAGAAAAAGATGTTGCGGAAGCATATGGTGTCGTATCAGCAGTGCGCCCGTTTCCGGCGCGTTGGACTTTCTATATCGATGGTACTGGCAAGATTATTTATATCGATAAAGACGTTAATGCTTCGACAGCAGGTAGTGATGTCGTCGTAAGACTGGCGGCGCTTGGCGTGGCCCAGCAATAAGGGCTAACTAGACGTATCAGCTAACTTCACCGAGTCGAGACACATTTTCAGCCTTCGATGGAGTTAGGCTAGAGTCTGAGCAAGATTAGCGGAACCTCGCTCAGTCTTCGCTTTTCTGGTCGTCCGGGTCTTTGACTTCTTCCTTGAATCCTCTGATCGCCTGCCCCATACCTCGACCAAGGCCTGAGAGGCGTTTCGCCCCAAAGATCAGTACGAGAATGAAGAAGATGATAAGTAATTCGCCAATACCGATACCAAAGGGCATGACTAAACCTTTCTCTATAAGACATCCTCACAATATCATGTGCGCATGCCTAATTAGAAGCGTCCATTAATTTGACTTAAATGAACAAGCTTTTCGAGCACTTCGTCCAGCCGTTCTTTGATCTCTCCATCTTCTAGGACCCCGTCACGGAAAGCTTCTTTCGTTACATAAACGAAGCGGGGAATTATGAGGCAGTGGAAGTCGAGCATCAAGCTGTTGGCAAGTCCCATGAGGGACATATAACTGCCTTTTCCTCCTGCGGCACAGAGGAATCCGACCACTTTCTCTGACCAGGCTTTTCCAGTTAATTCTATGAGATTCTTCGTAGCGGCACTGGCGGCGTAGTTATAAACCGGTGTTGCGATCAAGATGCCATGGGCCTCTTGAATCCATGTTTGGAGCTGAATGACAGAGTCACTCGTGTAACAGTCGGAAGCATTACAGAGTGGTAACTGGTAATCGGCCAAATTGACAAATCTTGTTTTCTGGCCCGCCGCTAGTAGCTGTTCGTTGGCACGCTTGGCAAGAATACGAGAACGACTATTCGGATTTAAGCTGCAACTAAGAACGAGTAGCATTTCAGCATCGTATCATGATGTCTTGGTAGTTCATGAAGGTTGATGTCCGGGGACGGGCGGCCTCATCACCCTAAACAGTTCTTTCTCAGTTCATGCCAAGTTGAAGACTCTTTCAGTTGTAAAGTGTCCGATCTAAACGAGTCAAGCCTAATGAAGATCGATTTACACACCAGGTGGCTGATATCGTCCATCTGCTGCAGTCCAGCCGCCATCAGCAAATAGCACGGTTCCTGTAACATAACTTGAAGCATCCGATGATAAAAATATTATAGGTCCAACCATTTCCTCTGGAGTGGCCCAGCGTCCAAGTACAGTCTTGGCAGCATACGCTTCATACCAATCTGGGACGGACTTAATTGGTTCGGTGAGGGGTGTTTCAACAATGCCTGGGGCCAGTGCATTAACTCGAACCCCTGAAGGTCCGAATTCTGCAGCGGCTGTCCGTACAAGTTGTACGATACCGGCTTTGGTTGCGGCATAGACCGACTGACCTGGTTCGACTACTTGTGAACGGATCGAGGAAAACAGGACGATGCTACCTGCGCCTGCCTGAGTCATGTGTCGTCCAGCTGTCCGCAGTACATTAAAACTACCTTTTAGATTCAGGGAAACCACTTTGTCGAATTCATCAGAGCTGTAGGTCAGTAGTGATTTCCTCACGTTTACACTTGGAGTGCATATTACGGCGTCAAGTTGGTTGTGGCGTTGCACAATGCTATCAAGAGCTTCGTTAACTAAATCTTCCTTTGTGATGTCTAGCATTGTGCCGTAGGATGCACATCCAGATTCTTTGATTTGTTGAACAACCGATTGGACTCCAGCGGTGTTAATGTCGAAGCAGTGGACGGTTGCGCCCTGTTTAGCGAATTCAAGTGAAGTGGCTTTGCCAATACCTGAAGCTGCGCCAATAATCGCAACTATCTTATTTTTTACATTAAAGTAATCTTTGGTTGACATCCCAGTGTCGTCCTTTCAGAGGCGGGCCGCTGGTGCGTTAGAATTCCCTTGTGAGCCTGTTAGGTATCGTCTCGCTGCCAAGATTGTCATGCACACTGTGACGCTAGCAATGACGCCCAGCGTGGCTGAAGTGAACACTCCAGAAGTTTGTTCGATCGAGATTATCTCGACCGTCACTACCAGAGCAAGCCCTGCTGCAATTGCAGACAATACTTCTGGAGTTCCAATCTTACGAATGTAGAGGCCCATAACGATTGGAACAAACAAACTTACACTTAGTAATGTGTAGAACACACTCATCACAGCAATGATCGATTTAGCAAAAATTGCGATGAGTAACGCTAGGGTGCCACCACCTATGGCTGCTCGACGTGCGACTTTTAAGACAGATGAGTCGCTGGCCTCTCTATTAATGAACCGTCGATAGAGGTCCTGACTGAGTGACGTTGATAGCATAAATAAAATAGCGTCAGCAGAACTGACTTCAGCTGAAAATAGCGCGACAAGACCTATTGCGCCTATTAATGGAGGTAAAGATTCCATTAGAAGGAGTGGTAAGGCCATCCCAGGATTAATTAGGTCTGGATATGCCGATCGCGCGATAGCACCTAAGAGTGTCGGGACAAAAGCGAATAGAAGCAAGACGAGGCCGGTCCAGCCAACAGCACGGCGTACTGTGTGTTCATCTACGGCGCCGTACACCTTTTGTAGTAAGCCTGGCGAGACAATAAAAGCTGGAACGAGCATTGGTAAGTAGATCCACCCGCCTCTAGAACCACCTAAGAAGTTCCAGTATTCAGGTATGGTTTCGGTTTTTGTGAACACGGTCTCGAGGCCGCCGGCTTGAAAGAGTGCAAAAGGTACGACCAACATAAAACCAATAAGCAGCATGCACAGTTGAATTACATTGACCCAAGCAGAGGTCAATAATCCACCAGCTGAAAAATACGTCATGATGACGACGCCACCGATAATGCAACCGACGTACTGTGGAAGGCCCGTAATGACATTTAATACAAAGGCAATTGCCAACAGCTGTGCTGCCAAAATAATAAGTGTTCCGAGCCAGAGCAACACTGCGATCACTGCACGGACATTACGGTCATATCGATGTTCGAGGAAATCGCCTACAGTTTTGAAATTGTGACGAGTGGCAAGTTGATGCATTCGTGGGCCGACCCAAAAAGCGAGCGCTAGGGAACCTATACCAGCTGAACCGACCCACCACCACGCACTCAAGCCGATTCGGTAGCCTAACTCAGTAGCGCCAACCGTTGAGCCGGCTCCGATGTTTGCTGCGAGCATGGTTGAGAAAAGTAGGCCAGGTTTAAGACGTCGACCTGCCACAAAAAAGTCGTTTGTGTCACGGACCCGCCGGCCGACCCAAAGGCCGATCCCAATGAGGATTAAACCGTAGATGAGTAGTAATGAAAGATGAAGTGTCACGGGTGGGACAAATCGAAATCTCGCGCAGCAGGATAGCCAGGTATGCTTGTTGCCTGGCGTACGGCTCGTACGACCGCTTCGGCCATTACTTCGGCTGCGAGCGCGCCGATGGTTAACATGTCAGGTGCACCGGAAAGTTTACCAGTCGCAAGGGCAAAAATGGTATCACCGTCAACAGGGGTGTGAGCTGGCACGATAGTGCGTGCAAGTCCATCATGGGCCATCTGTGCGATCTTTTTAGCCTGCGACTTCGTTAAAACTGCATTGGTGGCTACTACGCCAATCGTCGTATTTTCAGCTTGACGGAGCCGGCTGATTTCGCCCGAGCGAATCAAGTGCCGTGCGTCAGCTAAGCTCTGTCCGTCTTCCGTGCGTACTCCTGCGATTATTTTTCCAGTCGTTGGATCTAAAATGTCTCCTACCGCATTGACAGCAACGAGTGCGGCGACGGTCACTCCATTAGGCATTGTCATAGCCGCGCTGCCGAGCCCGCCCTTCATCGCACGTGATCCACCTCGCAGTTTCCCTACGGTGGCGCCAGCTCCCGCACCGACATTCCCTTCATTTACGGGTGAGGTGCTAGCTATGGTGGCCGCTTGAAGGCCACAGTCGGCCGTTGGTCGTACGTCCGGCGCGTTACCAACGCCTAGGTCGAATAGGATTGCGGCTGGTACGATCGGTACACGGGCAAACCGTGTTTCGTATCCGATGTTATGTGATTCGAGGTACTGCATCACTCCCGTGGCTGCATCTAGTCCAAAGGCACTTCCACCGGCGAGTACTAGCGCATGAACTTGTTGCACCGTATTAATTGGATCTAAGAGGTCGGTTTCACGTGTGCCAGGTGCACTACCACGCACGTCCACACCTGCCACCGCACCATCCTCAACTATGATGACCGTGCATCCAGTGGGACGTTCTGAAAGTGTGTGATGCCCAACTTTTATTCCCTCAACCGCTGTCAACCCATGTCTGTTGACCGCTGCATCACCCTCCTGATGGGGCAAAGCCCACAGCAGTGTCCAGGTAATCAACGCAATTCCGACCGTAATAGCGGATGTTCGATATATGATTCGAGTCATTGTCTGTTCCTAAAGGAAAACTCTTCTGATAATACTTGAAATTGGTCTGGCTTCGGTAACGTTGGATGTTAGAATCGCACCACGTTTTACAGGTAAAACGCTACAATGACGCCAGCTACTAAGGTAAATGACTCATCACGCTGAAACTGAAAAAGTATTACAGGTGGTCGACGGGATTACTGATGAGATCGTCGAATTTGCCGCAGATCTGGTACGAATTCCGACTGTGAACCCACCTGGGGCTCTGTATGAAGTTTGCGCACACACTATAGGCGAACGCCTTAAATCTTTCGGGTTTTCGGTCAATTACGTTGCAGCGGAAGGGCTTCCTGAACACAGTCCCACACACCCACGCGTCAATGTCATCGGTTCTCGTGCAGGCAGGGTTTCTCGACCATTACTGCATTTGAATGGACATTTTGATGTTGTTCCACCAGGTTACGGCTGGACCCTTGACCCCTTCGGGGGAATTGTGCGGGATGGTCGCCTGTATGGCCGTGGTAGCGCGGATATGAAGGCTGGTCTCGCCGCCGCTATCTACGCGGCAGAGGCTGTCCGTCGTGCAGGAGTTAAGTTACGAGGGACGATTGAAGTTAGTGGCACAGTGGATGAGGAGAGCGGTGGTATGGCGGGCGTAGCTTGGCTTGCTCAAAAAGGCCTGATTTCGTCGAATAAGACTGACTATGTGATCATTCCTGAACCCCTTAACGTTGACTGCGTGTGTGTCGGTCATCGCGGTGTTTACTGGTTTGACATAACCACTTATGGTCGCGTGGCACATGGGAGCATGCCTTTTCTTGGGATAAATGCAATCGATCAAATGAATAAGGTGCTTAATGCGATTCGCGAAGAACTTGTTCCAGAATTAGCAACACGTATAACAGAGATGCCGGTAATACCCTCCCAGGCTCGATATGCCACCATCAACACCAACACAATTGAAGGGGGCCAGGCGAACCAATTGATGCAGACTCCATGTGTTGCAGATCGATGCAGCGTTATCTTCGATCGACGTTTCTTACCCGAGGAAGAATTCGAAAATGTTCGGGGCGAAGTTGAAGAACTCTTAAAACGGTTATCGATTAGGACACCTGACTTGAGGTACGACCTGCAGGATCGTTTGATTGTGCAGCCAATGCGGACCCCTGAGATGTCGCCCGTGGTTGTGGCCGTTCGAGACGGTGTGCGGTCAGTGCTCGATCGTGAGGCGACCCTTGTAGCGAGTCCAGGCACCTATGATCACAAACATGTAACCAATATTGGCGGAGTCACAGACTGCATTGCATATGGTCCTGGTGCACTTCACTTGGCACACCAACCTGACGAATGGTGTGGGATCGATGACCTTGTCGCTTCGACTAAGGTGCTCGCTCTCTCCATCCTTAAGCTGGTCGCTTGACCTAACGTGTTCTACGGTGCTGTCAGTTTATTAAGTGCATCAAGGAAGTCTCGCTGCAACCTATTATTATCTAGTGAATAAGGTATAACTCAGTTTGTCGTCCAGCGATCCAACGCCAGCCATCTTCGAGCAGGGCAGCATCTTCCTCGAGTGCGAATCTGACTTGTTGGCCACCCCATTCCGGAACGCTATGTCTGACATTAAGTTCGATCGAGTGCCAAGTATTCGATTGGAAAGTGTAATCTCCACGTACTGGCACACCTTGTTGATGATCCCACATCCCAATGGGTGGACCGGCAGCATGGCCGTGGTACCCGATCGCGTGGCAATAGATTGACGGCACTAGATTGTCTCTTTTGGCATGCGCCAACGCCTGAAGTAGAGCTTCGTTACCAGAGACCCCCAGTTGTGCGTACTGCATCGTGATGTCTTGGAGTTTGTTGCCGGCTTTTAGTCCATCCAAGATACCTTGCGGTGGCATGGTTTCAAGAGGCTTTAAAACGTAAGCATTGTGTTGGGTATCTGTAGAGAACCCTAGGTATATAAGCCCAAAGTCACAATGAAGAAGGTCACCGTACTGGATAACCAATGCATTGTTTTCATCAGATACAGCTGATGAATTAGCTCTTCGTTGAATCGATACCGATGGGTGAAACCATTGCCCGAGGCCTAAGTTTGCGACGCGTTGCCGCATCCACCAGACTACATCCTCAGTGGTTGTGACATTCGGCACAATCACTTTATTAGAGAATGCCTCCGCAATTATTGCATGAGCAATGTTCATGACATGTCGATATTGCTCGGTTTCTTCCGGAAGCTTAGTTTCAAGCCAGCCCACCGCCAGCATTTCCGCCGAGCGCACACGAGCAGAGTAGGTCGGGCCCAAAGCTTTAAGGAGTTCGCGTTCTTGTTGCCCGCTCAATCCGTCAGCGTGGTTCCATGCAGATGAGGTGTTGACGCCGATCACTTTTGGATTTCGCAGACGCACCGCGTCTGCTAAGCCAGTCCATTGGTTCTCGGTTGCGTGGTTGGTCGGAGAGAAGAGTCCATCGTAATCGAATCGTCCGATGGAGATTCGTTCAACTCCAAGTTCATTGCCACGATCGAAGAAGACGAGAATTGTGCGCCGTCTCGAAGAGTATGTAGTTAATGGAGCCATCGAACGAAAGACCGGGTCATCATTATATTCACGTGAAACAATAATCCACATGTCGATTCCTGTTCGTCGCATGAGGTTTGGCAAGATGACGTCGAAGCGCGTTTGGATTCTCGATCGAATCAAAGGCGCTTGCTCTCTATGTGTCAGAACTCGCTCATGAAGTAGATCATCAGCAGATAGAGGAATCCACGCTAACATCACCATGTATATTGTTAAGAATACGCATCGCATGGTCTAAATCCCTTCATGCCTAGTGGTGCGGGCATTTGTTAAACCAGAAATTATCACCAGTTCTGATTAGTAGACTAGAAACAATCGATTAGAGAGCGGACTATAGCATAATAGAGTGTTGTGTATATTCAAGGTGACGTAAACAGCGCCCAGAACCCCACAGTCGAACACCGTAGCGGTTTAAGGCTCCTCCTCCTCGTGTTCATCGCTTCTTTGGCGTGCAATTCTGCAGCGCCAGACGGTTCACAGCGGTCCTCTTCAAATGCCCAAACAATGGATATTGAAAGGACTGTGCCGTTGGACAACAATTATCAGGATACCCGTCCCCTTATCGTATTTCTGGGTGACAGCGTGACGTTTGGTCTTGGGCTGCCTCCACACGACGCTTATCCGTCAATTATTCAGGAATTAATCGACGCAGCAGGATATGGGTACAAGGTGCACAATGCGAGTGTGTCCGGTGATACGACGGCTGGCGGCCTCAGACGTCTGTCCTGGGTGCTGGATGGTGACATTCATGTAGATGACATTCATGTACTGGTGATTGCGTTGGGAGCAAATGATGGCTTGCGAGGTCTTTCAATCGTAGAGATGCAGGAGAATTTGTCATCCATTATTGAGCAAGCGCAGTCGAAGAATATTCTTGTTCTCTTAACCGGAATGGAAGCTCCGCCAAATCTAGGGTCGCTTTACGCCAATGATTTTCGTGTTGTGTTTCGTGATTTGGCCGATGAGTATGACGTTACCCTGTTACCATTTTTACTTGAAGGCGTGGCAGGTAATGTGGAATTAAATCAAGCGGATGGCATTCATCCAAATACAAAAGGTGCTCAAATGATTGCGGAGATGGTTTGGCTCACGCTCAAACCGATGCTTAGGATGGATTCGTCGAGATGATTGAATTACGAGGTGTATCAAAGACGGTGAGCAGTGGTGACTCATCTTTAACCATACTGCATCCTGTGGATCTCAGTATTGCAGCTAGTGAACGTGTTGCAATTATTGGACCTTCCGGGAGTGGTAAATCAACGTTACTTGGCTTGATCGCAGGACTGGATGCCCCTTCAAGTGGACAGATCTTTATTGATGGTGTTGATATTACTGCACTCGATGAAGATAATCTGGCACAGTTACGCGGTTCGAAAATTGGATTTATTTTTCAGTCCTTTCATTTGATTCCGTCGCTTACCGCAATGGAAAATATTCTAGTTCCGTTAGAAATATCCGGTGTGTCCAATGCCCGCGTTAAGGCACATTCTCTTCTTGAAGAAGTTGGCCTAGTAAATCGAGGGCATCACTATCCGTCTCAACTTTCTGGTGGAGAACAGCAGCGAATAGCGATTGCTCGGGCGCTAGCTAATGAGCCATCGATTGTATTAGCGGATGAACCTACCGGTAATCTCGACAGTGCAAACGGAGGACATATTATTGAACTGTTATTGGAGGTGAATCGGAGTCGTGGCACCACCATAGTGTTGGGGACCCATGACTCCAATCTTGCCGAAATCGGCCAAGTCACGTTGGCTATGAAAGATGGATATATCCAACGTAAAGAGATGCTATGAATTCCTTTGTTCTGCGAATGGTTTCGCGTGAAATTCGAGCCTCATGGAGACGCTTGCTACTCTTTTTTCTCTGTGTGGCACTGGGTGTTAGTGCGATTGTCGGCGTGCGATCAATTATTCAAAGTACGCATGGAACTCTATTGTCTGAGGCCCGTACTCTACTGGCCGCGGACATGATTATACGGAGTAGAAGTCCTTGGACCGACGATGTAAACGTCACAATTTCCAAACGTCTAGAAGAGGCGAAAGTTTTAGCTCGTACAGAATCAATTGAAACTGCAACCATGGTGCGTCCAGCTGATGCAACCAAAGCTATCGCGAAGATGATTGAAGCGAGAGGAGTTCAACTCGGGTTTCCGTTTTATGGTGTTATTCAAATTGCCGGTGGCCAATTGTATTCACACGAATTATTGGCAGGGCAGGGTGCTCTGGTTAGGCCAGAATTATTGACTCAACTTGATGTGGAGGTTGGTGACAAGATTCTTATCGGAAATAGCACCTTTACTATACGCGGAGTTATGTTAACCGAACCTGGTAATAGTATGGGCGCGTTTAGTCTGGGCTCCCGCGTTTTGGTGGATCATGACGATCTACAAGAGGCAGGCTTATTAAGCTTTGGTAGCCGCGCAAATTACGAAACCCTTATAAAGATTTCCGAAGAAGGCATTGAGCCGCTGGTGAATCAACTCAAAGAGGATTTAAGTGAGACGTTTATTCGTGTTCGGTCTTATCACAACAGTGAGAACCGAGTATCGCGAAATCTTTTACGAGCTGAAAACTACCTTAGTCTTATAGGTTTTATTATCGTCATTCTTGGTGGGATTGGCGTCTGGAGCGTGACGCGAGTCTTTGTCAGGCAAAAAATTAAGAGCATCGCAATTCTTAAGTGTATTGGCGCGACTAGTAAGGATCTCTTAACGATCTATTTGCTTCAGGTAATCCTTCTTGCGGTCAGTGGTAGCTTGCTGGGTGTTGCGATTGCTGCGGCCGCAATCGAAGCTATACCGTCTGACATGGTCACAGGCTACGCTCCCATTGACTATCAGTTGACAATGTCAGCAACATTGCAGGGTTTTGGCATTGGTGTGCTGGTTTCCTTGTTGTTTTCTGTCGTGCCTCTCCTTGATGTTCGTCATGTGCGTCCCTTATTGCTGTTACGTTATGAAACGAGGAATGAACGACAATTGGTAGACTGGCTGCGTGTGACAGCCGTGGTAGTTGTGGTCGTTGCGTTGATTGGCGTGGCTAGTTGGCAGGCTGGGTCGCTAGCAATTGGTTTTTATGTGAGTGGCGGTTTTGCATTACTGGCGATCTGTCTTCATTTTGCATCAAGTGTGTTGATCAATGCTGTGGCACCTCTCGGTCGACTGTCATGGTTTCCTCTTCGGCATGCCGTAATGAGTTTAGCTTCACCAGGTAATCAGACCAGAACCATTATTCTGGCTGTGGGCCTTGGCAGTTTTTTTCTCATAGGCATTCGCACTCTCCAGACGAATCTACTCGAAGAATTTGCACTTGAAATTCGAGACGATGCGCCCGACATGTATTTGATCGACATTCAATATGACCAAGCAGATGGTGTACGCGATTTCCTATCAGGCCACGGCGACAATGATTCCGTAGAATTGGTTCCAGTGCTTCGTGCTCGGGTGACGGGTGTAGCGGGAAAACAAGTTAATTTGGATGGGGTTGAGGATGTTAGAGGGATGGGTTCGTTGGCACGAGAGTATGTCGTAACCTACCGTGCCACTTTTGAAAAGAACGAAGAATTAGTCGCTGGACGAGTGTGGAGCGACAACGTAATTCCTGAAGTCTCCATCGAAGAAAGCATTCGCGATCGTTTTCAGATCGACGTTGGAGACCTGATGGATTTTGCTGTTCTTGGACGAACAGTCCGTGCAACTGTTTCTAGTGTCCGAAGTGTCGAATGGTCCGATACGCGGCGCGGTGGATTTATGTTCGTCTTTCGTCCTGACACCTTTAACGAAGCGCCACATTCTTACATAGCAACGATGCGAGGTCCGGTGAGTACGGAACAGCGGGCTAAGATGCAGCGGAATCTTGTTGAGATGTATCCGAACGTTTCCATTATTGATGTCCGAGAGGTCATGATTGTAGCTAAGAATATGCTTGATACTGTGACTCTCGCTGTTTCCACAGTGGGAGCCATTTCAGTCTTGATTGGTGTTTTGATTCTTTGTGGAGCCGTAGCTATGACCAAGTTTCAACGACTCTACGATTCGTCTATTTTTAGAATGCTCGGCGCGAATTCAAAAGTTATTACAACTATGCTGCTCATTGAGTATCTAGGGCTGGGTGCACTGGCAGGACTGATTGGGTCATGTGGTGCCGTCATATTGACGTGGACGCTTAGCCGTTTCGTCTTTGAAATTGGATGGCGTTTTACTTATGTTGAAAATATTGGCGGCATTCTGGCGACAGCGTTTCTTGTTGGAGCCGTTGGCGTGCTCTCGAGTTTAGATGTCCTATACCGAAAACCGATGTTGATACTACGGACCGAATAACCATACAAGACGTTAAGAATTACTTTTAACATGTGTTTTTGTCTCAAATCATCATGATAGAATATTTAGTTATTGAAGTTTTAGACTTAGTTTTCTTAGAGAGTGTGAATGGATAAAGCCAGGTATAAAGATGCCTTATTACAGAAGCGGTCTGAAATTCTATCCGAGGGCGGAGTGAATCCATTACAGGCAACAATGGATAACAATTCTCGACAGGGTGATTTAGCAGATCAGGCAACAGGTAATAATGAGGTTCACATTAAGCTTAAATTAAAGCAGACAGATGCCAAGATTCTTCAGGCAATTGAAGAAGCACTTGGACGTCTTGAACAGGATACCTATGGTTTATGTCGAGATTGCGGCGAGAAGATAGCAAAAGCCCGTCTACAGGCGATTCCTTGGACTCGCGTTTGTATCACCTGCAAGGAAAATCAGAACAAGCCACAAGCTGACTGAGTGTGTCCTGACTATCGATTTACTGGCAAATTTCGCTTTCATACGGGTTACGCATGACCGAACAGCGACGGATAGCCATTGCGCTTGGCAGTAATCTTGGGGATAGACTTGGTTATCTGCAGCGGGCGGTAGATAGTTTAAATCAGTTCTTGGATGGTCTTGTCGTCTCGAAGTTTATTGAGACATCTCCTGTAGGCGTTCGACCTCAACCTACGTTTCTGAATGGTGCGGTCGTCGGTTTATCCCAAGATAATCCGAGGAAACTGCTGAAGAGTTTATTGGCAATCGAGAGCCAATCTGGTCGCACAAGACCAACTCCTGGGTCGTCTCGCACTCTGGACTTGGATCTCATATTGGTTGGCTCAATGGTTGTTTTACAGCCAGACCTGGAGCTACCGCATCCACGATTTCGTGAGCGACTTTTCGTTTTAACTCCACTTGCAGAAATTGCACCGACCTTGGTAGATCCAATTACAGGGTGCTCAATTGCCACGTTACTTCGCAAGGCGAAAAGTCGTGGCGACAGATAAGCGGACCGGTGCAGCGACGTTTATTCGAAGCGAAGTGATTCAATCGGGTCGAGTTGTGCAGCCTTCCGTGCTGGATAGAATCCAAAAAATACACCAGTGAGAGCAGCAAAACCAAACGCCACTACAACGGCATCAAGTGATACCATAGTCGGCCAATCAAAGAACTGAGTAATCGCTTGAGCTACGCCGAACCCCAGTGATACACCGATCAGCCCTCCTAAGAGACTCAACACTAGCGCTTCAACTAGAAACTGATAAAGCACGTCAGGAGCTTTGGCCCCGACGGCCATTCTGAGGCCGATTTCGCGAGTCCGTTCGGTGACCGAAACGAGCATGATGTTCATGATGCCGATACCACCCACAATCAGCGAGACACCTGCAATGCTGGCGAGGAGACTTGTCATGGTGCGAGTAGTTTCTGTTCGAACATCGGCCATCTCTTCTAGAGTACGAACTCGAAAATCATCCTCATCTCCTGGGATTAGCTTGTGTTGTCTACGTAAGAGGGCAGAGATCTCATCTGCGACCCTCAAGGTGTCATTGGCAGAGACCGCCGAGACAGTAATGCTTTGAACGTAGGTGATACCGCGCATCTTTTTCTGGACAGTTGTGTAGGGTACAAAAATTGTATCATCCTGATCTTCGCCCCATGACCCGGACCCCTTGCCTGACATCACACCAATGACCTTGAATGGGAGGTTGTGAAGACGGATCGTCTGTCCTACGGGATCCACACCTTCGCCGAAGAGGGTATTACTCGTCAGGGAACCAAGGACCGCCACTTTAGCAGCCGCGTTGACGTCGGTTGAACCAAAAAAGGTACCGTACATCATTGGCCAAAATCTTATTAGTGGGTACTCAATGTCTGTACCTTGGACGCGAGTGGACCAATTTTGGCTACCCGCGATGGCTTGGGTTCGCAGGTTGAGTCCAGCTGCAACATATTGAACACCAGTTACCTGTTCGCGAATCGCTCGTGCGTCTCCTTGTGTCAGGCTGGTTGCCGAATTCCAGCCGTGTCGAACACCGCCTGAATTAAAGCTGCCGGCCGAGATGGTCACCATGTTGGTGCCGGCGGATTTGATCTGCTCTTCAATCGAGGATTGGGCTCCTGTACCAAGTGCTACCATTGTGATGACGGCTGCCACTCCAATGATCATGCCGAGCATGGTCAAGCCCGTCCGCAGTTTATTACGGCCAAGTGCCTTAATCGCGACTCGAAGTATCATTAAGAACGACATTTTAATCCCCTCCATTCACCGGTATCGAAGTTACTAACTCGTTGCCATCGCTTGACTCGAGATCGTCATCTTTGGGTAGTTTCGCAAGTTCATCATGAGCCAATCTTCTCACGGGTGTTGGATAATCCGAAAGGATTCGTCCATCACGGAAGCCAATAATTCGAGTGCCATATTCAGCGATCTCACGTTCGTGTGTAATCAGTATGATCGTGATGTTTCGTTCCTTGTTAAGGCGTTGAAGAATGTCCATTACTTCAATGCTCGTGCGTGAGTCCAGATTGCCAGTTGGTTCGTCAGCAAGTACTAGTGACGGATTGGTGATTAACGCTCGTGCAATCGCCACGCGTTGCTGTTGTCCGCCGGATAGTTGATTTGGATGATGGTGCGCACGATCTGAAAGCCCGACGATTTCCAGTGCCTCCTTTGCTCTTGCGTCCCGTTCCGATGATTTCATGCCATTCCGATTATAGAGCAAAGGAAGTGCGACGTTATCCAGTGCTGAAGTCCGAGCTAGGAGATTGAAGCCTTGAAATACGAATCCAATTTTCTTGTTACGGATGTCAGCTAGGTCGTTACGCGACAATTTTGAGACATCTTGATTATCGAGAAAATATTGACCTTTGGTTGGTCGATCTAAGCACCCTACAATGTGCATAAATGTTGATTTACCAGAACCAGAAGGACCTATGACTGAAACAAATTCACCAGCCTCGACGTTGATGGACACACCGCGGAGCGCTCGGACCTTAATCTCGCCAAGGTCATAGGTCTTGGTCAACGTATCTGTAGAGATGGCTGGCATGGCTAGGTTGCCGTCTATCTAAAAAACCCGCGGCGCTGTGGCATTAACGGCGAACTCGACCCGCCAGATGCCCCTCTCAAGCCTTCATTACCTGTGATGATATTGGTTACTAATTCACTTCCAGTCGGTATGTCTGGTCCGAGAAGTTGCGTGAAGGCTCCATCCGTGATGCCGAGTTGCAGTCTCGTGCCTTTAAGTGTACCAGCAGCATAGAGCCAGACCTGTCCGGTGGTTTCTACTGAGGGTAGTGGGCCAAACAAGGCGTCGATAGTTTGGGCACCACGCTCTGTTGCCGGTAACAATGTTGTGGGTTCTTGAGTTGACTGGCGACGTGCATTTGGTCTTCCTAATTGAGTCCGATCTTGTCTTGTGCCTCGGCCTTCTCGAAATCTGGCGATGGCTGCTTCTCGTTCCTCTGCTGATAGATTCTGGAGCCGCTCCATCATTCTTTGTCGTTGCTCTGGATTTGGCTGCTCATCAGGACTACCGGATTCGCTTCTGCCTGCATTCGTCTCGTTTGACGACAATGAAGCAGACTCGCTAGCGCTGTTCGCACCAAGAGTGGGAGATGATGGGCCACGGTCACGTCGCAGTTGGTCAGGGATTGGCTGCCCTAAACTTGTAAACATATCCGCGGTCGCTCTGAATCTGAGAGCCGCATTTGGGATACGGACTACATTGTTTCGTCGCGCAATTTCTAGTGTTACAGTGGCCGTCATACCTGGTTTTAGCTTGAGATCTGCATTGGGTACATCAATCACTGTCGTGTATGTCACGACGTTATTCAGGACGACCGGTTCCAGGCGTATCTGGGATACGACACCTTCAAAATCTTGGTTTGGGTAGGCATCGACTCGAAATGTGACAACTTGTCCGGGCCGTATGCGTCCAACATCCGATTCATCGATATTGGCGTCCACTTTCATTTTGGTCAGGTCGGCAGCCAGGAGAAATAGAATTGGGGCCTGCATGCTGGCTGCGACCGTTTGGCCGACGTCCACGGTTCTAGATATCACAATACCGTCGATCGGGGCGGTGATAATTGTGTGATCCAGGTTCACTTGCGCCTGATTTAATGAGGCTGCAGCTTGTGTTATTTGGGCTTGGGCTGATCGAAGCTGCGCTTCAGTTGTCAGCACCGCTAGCAGCGCTGCGTCAAGTTCAGTTTCAGGGATAAGTTTCTGTTGCGCCAAGCCTTCCGCTCTGGCGACTTGTTTTTTTGCATCCTCAACGCTGACTATCAATCGTTCCGCGTCCGCTTCCGCTCGTATAAGATTGGCACGGTTTTGCTCAATCTGTGTTTCAAACAAAGATGGATCGAGTTTTGCTATGATGTCGCCCTGCCGGACGATTGAGTTGAAATCTGCAGACAACGCTTGAATTTTTCCAGAGACCTGACTGCCGACTTGCACGGTTGTCACGGCTTGGAGAGTCCCAGTTGCGCCCACGCTGTCGACAATGTCTCCCCGTGAGAGTGTGACTTTTCGAATGTCAGGTTCGATGTCTGGTTGTTGGAGATAGGAGTAAGCTCCAGCGCTCAGGATGGAACCTAGCACTAGAATCATTAACAGCGTTTTTTTCATGTGTTACGCCTCCATCTGATAGAAGCCTGATAAAACTTGTACAAAGGCGGCGGCCACCGAGGTGGCGTTTAAGATGCTGCCCAAGTTTTTAGCCATGGTATGGATAGGAAGAGCACGGCGAACTAATCCGCCTGACTTTTGTGGTTAGCGACGACGCTGAGAGTCGTTTGGCTCTCGAGTCCGCCTTTCATTTTGACGACGTTCACGTATCTTATCCAGCTTGTTGCGCTGATCGGGAGTAAAGACGCGGCGCATTTTAAACAGCATCATAGCCCTTGCCTTATTTGCCTCGGCACGTGCGGTTTCAAGGTGATCGACTTCGTGGAGCACTTCCTCCTCGGTCGCATCAACCCGTTCAAGTAATTGGTCGAATTGTTCTTGATGCTTGCGGAGTAGCCTGTAGGCCGCTCGTAATTCAGGCATTGTTGTCTGGAAGATCGCGTCGATACTTGCTACTGCTTCATCACTAAGTTCTAATTCTTGTCGAATTTCCTCTGACTTCCACCACTCTCGTGGCCCGTTTCTGGACTGAGCCGCATCAAGCGAATTGGCACTCAAACAGAGCAATGCACACAGCGGAATCAACCGTTGCAAAAAGAATTTCCTGTTTAGAACAGATGTTTCAAACAGCATATATATGGACCACGACACCCACAACTAAGCCGTTTACACGGCTTTTTGGCGAAATTAGGTTTTTCCAGGTTCTGCTGTAAATCGCTCTAGCCGATCAACAACCTGACCGACGATATTGTTCGGAGTTGAGGCGCCAGCCGTCAAGCCCACAGAAAGCGGTCCCTGGCTTGGTAACCAGTCGCTTCCAGTCATCGTCTCCGATGATTCTAAAGATGTCGTGATGGGGCGGTGCCGAATAGTAGTTCGTGAAACCAACTCGTCTGCGTCGGCAATATGAAAAGTCGGCAGTTGTTTATCACAGATCTTAGCTAGATTTCGTGTATTACTGCTGTTGTACCCACCTACAACAAGCATGAGGTCAAGCTGTCGATCGGTTAGAAGTTCGTTAACTGCGTCCTGTCTATCTTGAGTTGCACTGCAAATGGTGTCGAATGCCCGATAGTGAGCGGTCAGCATCTCTTTGCCATAACGATCGCTCATGGCTTCTCTCAGAAGTTCACCTATAGCAAGTGATTCGGTCATCAACATAGTAGTTTGGTTGGCGAGACCTATCCGTTGAAGATCTTTTGTTGGATCGAAATTAGGTGAGGCCGCATGGTGAAAACGCGTCATGAACTCGTGATGATCTCCACCGTGTCTTATGTAGTTACACACGGCACTCGCTTCTTTGCGATCTAACACAATTAAATATCGTCCCCCTGGATACTTTAATGCTTGTGAAGCTGTCGCTTGAGTTTCCTCATGATGCACTTTGCCATGAATCAATGCTGTAAAGCCATGTTGTGCATATTGGGTGACGTTTTTCCATACGTTAAGCACTGATCCACAAGTTGTATCCACGATTGTGCAGCCAAGACGATCATAAATAAGAAGATCTTCGACTCGAACGCCGAATGCAGGCAAGATGATGACCGAGGCCGGACCTAATTCCTCATCTTTGGTTTCTGGATCACTAAGGAATCGGATTCCTGCACTACGTAGTTTTTGGTTAACATGTGGGTTATGAATAATCTCTCCTGTTAAATACACAGTACGCTCAGGAAAACGTGCTCGCGTTTGGTAGGCGTAATCAACCGCTCGGTCTACTCCGTAGCAAAAACCGAATTCTCGGGCAAGATGAATAGTCAAGCGACCAGTAACACGACGAAATTCCGTCTTAATGATCTCGTCAACGAGTGCGCTATGGTAGTCTTCTGAAAGCGCACCAGACACCGCGTCCTTAAGATTTAATCCTTTGCGAAAAATGACGGCTGGCACTAGTCAGAATCTCACTTAGAGTTGAAAGCTCGACGATTTACTCTCGTCAGTTGTGGTAGCCGACACAGTCACGACTTATGAGTCACTGCGCGTTAATTGCAACTTCATAAAGAGGTGCTGTCATGATATCGAGCGTATACAGTTCCGTTGCACTTGATGCTTCGAGCGCAATCTCGATTTCATTGAACGTCATTATGTCAATTTGATCGTAGGGATTGTTGGTCTGGCTAGCTTGATCAGGCTCAACCATAAGAATGTGTTTAGTTATGTCCTGCACGAAGGGAACAGAACCTAGATTTGATATTCGCGCAAGATCGAATAGCTGTCCGCCAATAACACCAACGAATAATCCGGCGGCTACCATTGACACTGCTAGCCATCGGTGGTTATTAAATCGAGGTTCGGTTGTTTGAGTAAAGAATGTTGGAAATCTTAAAATGCTCGCGGGTAATTCTGAACCTACCATAATTCCGATGCGATGCATGATTCGTTGTCGCTGCCGACTTAGACGTTCCGATGTGATGTTGGTAAGGAGATCTGGCTCTTCGACTAGTTTGATGGAGTGCACAAGAGTTGTCAGCCTGGCGTATTTCTTTGCACAATCTTCACAGTTTATCAAGTGATCAGTGGTCGATTGTAACACGGTGTTCCCGTCACGGTTTTCGAGGTAAGTCTGTGTCAGTGTTGTGTCGCTTAGGTGTTGACGATTCTTAAACCACATTCTTCGCCTCCGCTATAATCTAGACATTTTCCTGCTAACTTACCAGTGCTCACGACTGATCCACTTTTGTAGCCGCCGAATCGCTCGGAATTGATGCACTCGGACTGTGGCTTCACTAACCTTCATTATTGCGCTGATTTCCTGAGTCGTCTCGCCTTCAAAGACACTGAGCATTAATACTGTCTGTTGCCGCTCTGGCAATCGTTGAATGATTGCGTTTAGCCGAGTTCGTTGTTCTTTGGAGAGCAATTCTTCTTCTGGATTCTGGTTTCTTGTTACTTGTTCTGCAAGGCCAGTTCGTTCATTACCGTTCGAATCGATTAATGGAAGCATCCATCGGTTACGCCGTGACTTTGCTTTGAGTCGATCGAGACAAGTGTTGATTGCAATGCGTATCAACCAAGCTATAAAAGGTACTTTCTCCTGGTGAGAGGGTAAATGAAGAAACGCCTTTACGAAGGTGTCCTGTACAGCTTCATCGACATCCGCTTCGTTCTTGAGATAGCGAAACGCGATGCGTGAGATTTGGTGCTGATGACGGGCCACCAATCCTTCGTATTGTTCTCTTGCGCGCCCTTTCGCACCTCTGAGCAGCAGTGACTTAACCTCGGCGACTGCAGAAACGTCGAAGTCTGTCCCTACACCGGATGACGGAACCGATGTCTGACCACTCATAATTGGTATACGCTCCGCTTCAGAATCTGTTTACCGCGATCGGCGTTAGTTCTAGTAAGTATAGCGTATTGGCTCGTTTCGAGGTTGAGTGAGGTGCCGTAATGAAGTGCCATCGAACAGAGTCATAAGGTGTTGGTTAAGGTGTTGCAACGTGACATTAGAGTAGTAGTGCTGGATTATTTCCCTAAACGATTGTCCAGCCTGGATACGAGCGAAGGCACCTCTTTGGCACAATCCAACACCATGCCCGAAACCTGTGCCTGAGAAAACAAACAGATCCGAGTCATACCGTACGTCGAAACGGGTACTTCTAATAGTTCGGGGGCCGAAATGGCGAGTTAGGACTGCACGCAGTTCTTCGCCTCGGACCATCGGTGCACGATCGCCGTCTAGTACGATACGCACAGCCCGACCTGAAATATCACGCTCCACAACTTCAATGCGATTAAGTTGTTCTCCCACGTAGGTACGCTTATCTTGGTTAAGGGCGGCCAAAAGTTTTTCAGGCGAAATAGAAAAAGTCCAACTTGTATGAGTGCCAGTTATATCTAAAGAATCTTCGACCGCATGGAGGTAGGGAGGTGTTGGCCCACCCCAGACTAATCCAGCTGAACTGGTGTGCCCTCCGCAGTCTGAGTGAAAGAGGGCTTGAATTGGACGGTTGTTATAAACGATGATCAAACCCTCTGTCTCCAACGAGGCTACTTTTGCAACCTGTAGCAAGTCATCTGAAAAGACTGAGAGTGGCTTATAGAGTTGACAGTGGGTATTTGAACAAAGATCAAATCCTTCGTCATCGTGGCGCCCTCTATTTACAACTGCATATGTACGAGCTAGAACAGCTTGTAATCGCGCAACGTAAGTCCTGGATGAAGGAGCTATCAGTCCGAGAGCAACCTCAGACAGCACAGAACCGATTACATATTCTTCAAGTGGAATATCTAGAATTTCTTGATTCCCAGCATTTTCATACTCAACCTTAAGTGTGAGAGAAGGTCGCACTTCTTGAGGGGTTGTTATTGGCTGCTTCACCGTTGATGGCGACGAAGCGCACTTGGTCAACATCATGGAAAGCAACAGCAATGCGATCAATTTCCAGACAGGGACGGTATTTCGATGAAGATCTAGCCGAAGTGACTTGCCAGTCATAGTTAGACAGTCTCTGTTGGGTTATCGGACGAGCAACCTATTAGGGTTAGATTTAAACTTTGGTGCATTATGTTGACTTGTTTGAGTTCACCCAGCTACGATCAGAATATCGGATTATCTGCACCAAGGAATGGAGTGCGTGCATTGATTTTCTAAAGATAGTCTAAGGGAGAGAAGTGGTCACCGATACTCAACCAAAACAACTACTCGTATCCCACGGTATTCTCGATCCAGGACAAGTATTTTGGAATCTTGGAACAGCAGAACTCGTTGAACATCTGATTCGTCGGAACGAAGGCGTTTTATCAGCGAATGGTCCCGTAGTCTTTCGGACGGTGCCCCACACAGGGCGCTCAGTCAACGACAAATTCATCGTAAATGAATCATCGAGCAGTGAACATGTCTCTTGGGGCGAAATCAATCGTCCCATGGATGAAGAACAGTTTGGAAAACTTCATACTGACATTTCTTCTTATCTTAGGGGGCGAGAGCTATTCGTTCGTGACTGTATAGCAGGTGCAGATCCAGACCAGTGTGTTTCCATTCGAATAATAACGGAAACAGCATGGCATAACCTGTTTGCGAAGCATCTATTTATCTCACAACGGGGCGATAGTGAAGTTACAACTACCGAACCAGCTTTCACAGTTATTCATGCTCCGAGCTTTAGAGCAGACCCAGCTCATCATGGTACGAATTCAGAAACTGTAATTGCGGTAAATTTCAAGAAAGGTTTAATTTTGATCGGCGGTACGCATTATGCTGGTGAAATTAAGAAATCAATTTTTACCGTTATGAATTACTTGTTGCCATTGAACAATGTTTTGTCGATGCACTGTTCGTCAAATCTTGGTGTTGATGGCGATACGGCTTTATTCTTTGGATTATCGGGTACTGGCAAGACCACCTTATCGAGTGACGTTGAACGTCGCTTAATCGGTGATGATGAACATGGATGGTCTGGGCGAGGCATTTTTAATATCGAGGGTGGATGTTACGCTAAGTTAATAAGGTTGTCTCAGATCGCTGAGCCACAAATTTATGCTACAACTACGAAATTTGGGACGGTGATTGAAAATGTTCCAATTGATCAGAGGACAAGACTGTTAGATCTCGATGACGATTCACTGACGGAAAACACTAGAGCAGCATATCCTCTCTCGTTCATCGACGGTTGTCTTTCTTCGGGTCAGACTGGTCACCCACGTAATATTTTCATGCTTACCGCGGATGCTTTCGGAGTCTTACCCCCAGTATCTCGACTGACACCTCACGCCGCAATGTATCATTTCTTGTCAGGGTATACGGCTAAAGTGGCTGGCACTGAGCAGGGTGTGACCGAACCAGTATCGACGTTTAGCACCTGTTTTGGAGAGCCGTTCATGGTTTGGGACCCTTCAGTTTACGCTAAGTTACTCGGCGAGCGGGTCGCCAAGTATGATGTGCGCGTATGGTTGATCAATACAGGTTGGAGTGGTGGGCCATACGGAACGGGACAACGGATTTCTATTACGTATACTAGGGCCATGGTGCGGGCCGTGTTGTCTGGAGCACTGGACCAAGTGACATATCGCCCAGATCCAGTTTTTGGGGTAGCCGTGCCGACAACCTGTCCAGAAGTTCCAGTCGATGTGTTAATGCCGAGATCGACATGGAGTAGTGAGCTTGATTACGATATTCAAGCGAAGAGGCTCGCAGGCATGTTTATGGAGAATTTTAAGAAGTTCGAGTCATCAACTGAGAAAGTGGTAGTTGAGGCTGGACCACACGGTTGAGGCGCTGACTGTTTCGGTTGATCACTTGTGGTGGTATGTTTCCCATGGAATTCGAACCGGTCATCGGTCTTGAAATTCACTCGCAACTATTAACCCATACAAAAATTTTCTGTGGATGTAGCGCGAAGTTTGGTGCTGCGCCTAATACTCAAGGTTGTCCGGTTTGCCTTGGTTTACCGGGTGCTTTACCAGTCTTAAATCGAACTGCTGTTGAATATGCAATTAGGGCCGCCTTGGCACTTGAATGCGACATCCTTAAAACATCAGTATTCGCGAGAAAGAACTACTTCTATCCAGATCTTCCGAAGGGTTATCAGATTTCGCAGTATGCGTTGCCTCTTGCAGTGCATGGTAATTTGATCGACCCACAAAATAACAAGCGAATTGGTATTACTAGAATTCACCTTGAAGAAGATGCTGGAAAATCTTTACATTCTGGATTTTCTGATTCTGGCCGAAAAAGTTATATCGATCTGAATCGGAGCGGTGTACCCCTCATTGAAATTGTGACAGAGCCTGATCTGCGTTCCGCTCGGCAGGCGTATGAGTTTTTTAGCGCGTTGCGTGAAATTCTCGTTGCGATCGGAGTGAACGACGGAAATATGGAAGAGGGCAGTATACGTTGTGACGCGAACGTGTCAGTACGGCCAGTTGGGCAAACTGCTCTTGGAGTGAAAACAGAGGTTAAAAATCTTAACTCTTTTCGGTTTGTCGAACGAGCAATTGAATTTGAGATCGATCGACAGATTACTGAACTCAAGAAAGGTCGACTGGTGATTCAGGAAACCCGATTATGGGATACTGATCGGGGTCAGACGTTTTTGATGCGCAGCAAGGAAGAAGCTCATGATTACCGGTATTTTTCTGAACCAGACTTACCGCCTCTGCAGGTAACTGAAAAATGGATTAAGGAAATCAGAGAGTCTTTACCAGAATTACCAGAGGTGAAGCGAGAACAGCTTGTGAGTCAGTATGGTCTCACGCGAGATCAAGCGATGCAATTGACCCGGGTTCGCCCTGGGCTTGATAGGTACTTTGAACAACTCGCCGCGCGAACTGGGGATTCAAGGGGATCTATAAATTGGACTTTGGGTGAAATTAATCGAAAAATGAACGATTATGGAATAGAAGATGTTAAGAAGATTGAAGACAAAGTATCTCCTGAAGCTTTGGCTGAACTCATCATGCTTGTCGACCGAGGCACGATAAGTATGAAAATTGCAAAGGATGTATTCGATACGATGTACGACACTGGGCAATCTGGTGAACAGATCGTTGAGAGTGGTGGCTTAACACAAATCGATAATGAAGCCGATCTTAAGGTTGTCGTTGTTGATATCGTGTCTCATCATGGGAAGGTAGTTGAACAGTATCGCGCTGGAAAGACTAGTGCTCTAGGTTTTTTGGTCGGAAAGGTCATGTCTGCCACGAAGGGCAAGGCCAATCCGAAGCTGGCTAACAAGCTGCTCCGAGAAACAATTGAGAATGAAGAGAGTGTTACTTAAAAAAAAGGTGAATGCTCGTTGACATGGAGAGGTCTCGATCTTAGACTGACGAGATAGTGCCGAACATGATGAGGAACGGCATGTCTAACGTCTTAGCTACTCCGCAGACACAGGCTCCTAGTGCGACTTCAGCCTTGACAGATTTTTACCGAGAAGAGTTTATTAAGCATCAGCGCTGTCTACAGCAAAACCGAGAATATTATTCCGCTAAGGTAATAATAGAAGCGGAAGCGGCTTTGGCACACATCCTTACTCGATTGGAGCAGCTTTGTTGCAAGGATGACGCCGACGCAGTCGTGAGTCGTCTGCTTCATCAAATCGATTTGGTCACACGACTTTCGGCTCGGTCCGATTCTCGACAGGCCCACTGAATTCCAGAAGCGAGAATAGTTCAACGTTAAGCGTCGTAGTGACAAGCCACGTCCAATAAATGGCGAGGCTTAGAATGTCACCGATGCCGGTATGGTTAGGCAAAATGTGTTTCACCATCGATTTTAAGATTTTATGATCACAACTGAAGAAGTGCTAAATCGGATTCGGAAAAAAGTCGATCATCCTGCGACGATCCGAGAACTTCAAAAAGCTCTTTCTATAGCGGATGACGATCAACTCAGATTTCGTCGACGGATAAGGGCGTTGGTCTCTTCTGGCGCGTTGGTGAGGATTCGTGGAAATCGCTATGGACTACCAAGCAGGATGAATCTAGTTGTCGGTCGTGTACACACCAATCCCAGAGGATTTGGCTTTGTTGTTCCTGATGAAAAGCATTCGGACATTGCCGATATTTATATATCCGGTGTCAATCTCAACCAAGCAATGCATGGTGATCATGTGGTGGCTCGTGTAGAGCGTGAACGTGGTGGTGATCGCTTAGAAGGTCGAATTGTCAAAATACTTGAACGTCGAGCCCAAAAGTTAGTGGGACGTTACGACATTGACGAATCTGGCCTCAATTTTGTTGTCCCATTCGATAAGCGGATCATCATGAACGTCCATATTCCAGCCACTGGGCGAGCAAATGCGAAGGTTGGTGAAATGGTTGTGGTTGAGTTGACGACATGGCCAACTACGACTCGGAATCCGATAGGTCGAATAACTGAAGTTCTAGGCGAGCTTAATACTAGTGGTGTTGATCTTGAGATTATTCTTCATAAGTATGGAATTCCAGATACTCATAGCAAAGAAGCTCTCCGGGAAGCGCAGCGTTTCGGACAATCAATCAGTGCTGCTGATCGACGTGGGCGTACAGATTTTCGAAATGTGACAACGGTAACGATCGACGGCGACCATGCACGAGATTTTGACGATGCGATAACGATTGAACGTCAGCCTAACGGAAATTATTTACTGGGTGTGCATATAGCGGATGTAGCGCATTACGTTCAACCTGGCAGTGCTCTCGACCGTGAAGCATACGCTCGGGGAACATCGGTTTACTTTCCTGAGCGAGCCGTGCACATGTTTCCTGAAGCACTTGCAACTGGACTGTGTAGTCTGAATCCAAAAGTCGATCGCCTTGTTCAGTCATGTTTGATGGAAATTGATTCGCAAGGTCAAGTTGTGAACTACGAGATACACGACGGTATTATTAACAGTTCTGCTCGAATGACTTATCACGAAGTAAGTTGCATCTTAACTGACGCAGAGTCGGTCGAGCGAGATCGGTATAGCGACCTAATTCCGCCGTTTCAGTTAATGCATGAGTTGTTCCATATACTTCGACGACGGCGGCGTCTTCGTGGTTCAATCGATTTTGATGTGAGGGAGGCAGAGCTTGTTCTTGATGAAGCTGGGCTTATAGAGGCGATTACAGCAAGTGAGAGGAACGTTGCCCAAAGAATCATCGAAGAGTTCATGCTTCTTGCTAATGAGACTGTGGCAGACTATTTGAATAGTAATCAAATAGCCACACTTTATCGCGTTCATGAATCCCCCGATCCCTTGAAAGTTACACAATTCAAAGAGTTCATTTCAACGTTAGGGCATACCTTGGTATCTAGAGGTGGAACACGGCCTAAACATTTTCAGAAATTAGTTGATCGAGTGAAAGGAACCTCTGAAGAAAAGCCCATTGTATTTTTAATGCTTCGCACCATGCAGAAGGCGAGGTACGACGTTCAGAGTCTTGGTCATTTTGGGCTGGCGGCAGAACACTATGCACATTTTACTTCACCGATTCGCCGGTATTCAGACCTCGTCGTTCATCGTGTATTACGTCGAAGTCGACAACAAGAAGTAAATAAGTCGATCCGCGAGAAGAATTTTGAGGAGCTATCTGAAATAGCTAAGCAGGTATCTCAACTTGATACGCGTGCTGAAGAGGCAGAGCGAGAGTTATTACAGTGGAAGAAAGTTCGTTTTATGGCGGATAAAGTCGGTGACGAATATGACGGCTATGTCATTGGTGTGACAGCTTTTGGTTTATTCGTCGAACTTATTGACCATTTTGTTGAAGGTTTCGTACATATATCGAGTATGGCCGACGATTATTATCGTTTTATTGATAAAGAACATCTACTGCAAGGAGAAAAAACAAGAAAATCCTATCGACTCGGCGCTTCTGTTCGAGTGCAAGTCATACGGGTGGATCTTGAGCGACGGCACGTGGATTTGGGTTTAGTGGATATTCTGAAAGCTTCTGTTTCTCATCAGCGTGAGCCAAGACGTCGTCGTCGCACGCTAACATCTAAGAATTCTAAGCAGAAGCGCGTTCCGCGTAATCGAGTGGCAGGTAAACGCAGACCTCGCTGACGGTTTTCGGATTCTGGAGCTTCGACTTGATGAGGACGCTTGTTATTGGGACGGCGGGTCACATAGATCATGGAAAAAGCGCCTTGGTTCGTGCGGTAACGGGGATTGATCCAGATCGCCTAAAAGAGGAACAGGAACGTGGGATTACGATCGATCTTGGTTTTGCCCATTACCGTCAGGATCATGAAACGATGCTGTCCTTCGTCGATGTCCCTGGTCATGAACGCTTTGTGAAGAACATGCTCGCTGGTGTTAGTGGCATACATGCTGTCTTATTAGTTGTGGCAGCTGATGAATCTGTTATGCCGCAGACTAGAGAACACTTTGATATATGCAAACTTCTTCATGTTGAAGCTGGAGTTATTGCGCTAACAAAATGTGATTTGGTTGATGAAGAAATGATTGAGCTTGCTCGTCTCGAGGTTCGCGAACTAGTTGCTGGATCATTCATGTCTGAAGCACCAATTGTTCCTGTTTCGGCCCATACGGCCTCGGGTATACCGGAACTGTGTTCTGTTTTAGGAGACCTAACTGCCAAAGTATCGAGCACTTCAACTGGAACAGCCGTGCGATTACCGATTGATCGTGTATTTTCTGTTAAAGGTTTTGGCACCGTTGTTACGGGCACATTGGTTACTGGTGAAATCTCAATGGAAACCGACCTCGAGTTGCTACCCTCTAATCGCAAGATAAAAGTGCGTGGAATACAAGTTCACGGTGAAAAGGAAACCCTAGTGAAGGCAGGCCAGCGGGTTGCCCTTAACCTAGGAGGGCTTGACCTTCGTGATGTAACCCGAGGAGATGCGTTGACGCAGCCAAGTTGTTTCGATTTAACACATCGTATCGATGCGGTCTTGGAGTTATTACCAAGTGCGAAACCTCTACGACAGGGCACGCGAATTCGTTTTCATCACGGAACGTCTGAAACGCTTGGTCGCGTAACGGTTGTAGGCCCTAGCTCCAGAATTGATACATTTACTAATGGTGCGAAACGGCCTAGTAGATCTATGGCGCAAGTCGCTCCAGGAGCACGTGCGTACGTCCGTTTAAATCTTGAAGCTCCTACGGTGTTGACTCGAGGCGATCGGTATATTCTTCGGGCCTACTCGCCTTCAGTTACGATTGCGGGTGGGATGGTTCTGGACCCACAAGTGCCTCGAAGTGCAGTAAGAACAGAGTCAGCTTGGAAACGTTTTCAGCGACTGGATCCGTTATATCAAGATAACGCAAAAAAAATACAATTGGACGAAGCTATTTTAGTAATGCTTGAAGAACAAGGTGTTATTGGACTTGATGCTAAAACATTAGTCAGTCGTGCTGGGGTATCGCCAGATAATGTTGAGGCAGTAATGCTTGGGCTGGCTTCTTTTGGGCACGCCGTGCGTGTAGCGGAAGCTGTGGTGTCGACTATAGTTCTAAAAGACATCAAACAAATACTTTTAGAGATTCTAAAGGAATTTCATTTATTAGAACCACTATCCGAAGGGTTACCTCGCGAAGAAGCCCGTGAACGTTTGTTTGGGAGAAGAAAGCTTCCGCTCTTTGATCTATTGTTGAGTGAATTAGTGGAAGAAGGATTAATAACTGCTAAGGATCGTTTGGCACTTAGTGATCATCGAGTCTCACTTTCATCTGACGAGTCAGAAGCACAGTCAGCGATTGAACAGGCATATTTCAAGGCTGGATTGAAACCGCCAGACCGCGGGTCGCTTCATTCAATAACGAAATTAGACGAGGAGGCAACTGACCGCATTACGGATTTAATGATTCGGAAGAAGGTGCTCATTAAAGTCGAAACTCTTCTGTTTCATGCATTGAATTTAGAACGGTTGAAGAAGGAAGTGAAAGCTCTTAAACAAGGGAGGAGTGATAATCTGTCAGATGAAATTAAGTTGGACGTTACAACATTTAAAGAACGTTACGAGATTACCAGAAAGTTCGCAATACCACTTCTTGGGTACCTTGATCGAGAGCGGATCACGCGGCGTGTTGGAGATTTTCGAATTGTAATCTAAGGTGCTATTTAGTTTTCTGATTGTCCTGCTCGGTTCCCCGATTTGCTTCTTTGAAATTTCGAATGCCGCGTCCTAAACCTCGTCCAAGTTCAGGTAGCCGATTACCGCCTAGAATAAAGACAATAATCAGCAGAATAACCAGTATTTCCAATATACCAATATTCATGATGACACTCCCTCATGTCTTGCATATTAACATTAATCAAGATGTCGTACGTGTTAGCTATGCGAGGCTGCACTTTGCAAAAGACTATATGGAACTTGTACACTGCATATAGGAAACTTACTTAGTGTCCTAGTAAAAAAAAATTCATTATATGAATAATAGACAGCGCGCTGTAGTGGGATATAGCTAAAGGTTCTATCGATTAATGGAAACAATAGAAATGGGTCAATACACGGTTGGTGTTTTTCAAGATGTCGGGTCAGCAGGACGAGGTCTTTCCGCACTCGTTAGTCATGATTTTACTATTGCAGAGCTTAGTCTAATGGCAGTTGAATCACCTGAGGTGAATGCACTTGTCGAAGAAACGTTTGGGGGCTCTGGTGAAACACTGGATGTTAAGAACGTGGGAGTTGTAAGGACATTTGGCACTCTTAATACAGCTTTGCAAGATGGTGGCGAACATGATTTTGGTAGCGATGGGCTGGCTGCGACGATGCGTAAAGTTGGATTCCAAGTCCATGATGGATTCATATTTGAGAGTTTGATGGGTCGTGGCGGTGTTCTTATTGCGATTCAAAGTGAGTCACGGGCTGCGGATGCTTTGAGTGTCCTTCATGCCTATGGTGGCGGTAATGCGTCGATCGGAGCCTGGGCGGGCCGTGTATAAAACGCTGAGTAAAACGACTAATCAGAAGAGTTCGTCGTCTTACTAGATAGAAATCAATGGCATTAGCCTTGTGCGATATAGGCGAGGAAGTGCGTCTCCTGGTGAGTTAAGCGCCTGCCGGATTCCAAGCCGAGGTAACTGTCGTGGTGTCCTGGAAATCACAGGTCGAAACCTATCGTAAAAGGATATTGAATTTTCTGAGCCGCGTCGGCTTCATACTGTCGACCATTCTCGACGTGGACCTTTTTTGTAGAACTTCGAGTGAGCTGTCTATTAGGTCTGATGACGGGCCAAAGGTCGACAGGTTGTTCGCTGCAGAAAAGACAAGTAAGAGAATTAATGGTGCGCTGGTGGTGTCGGTCGCAAGTCACATTTCAATCTATCTGGTTGGTCTCTTTATTGCTGGATATTTAGCCCGCAATCGTGTGACTCCTCTTTTACCAGACTTAAGACACTTCGACATAGTCTGGGTGCCTATGGCTGGACCAGGTGGTGGTGGTGGTGGTGGTGGAAATGAATTGCCAGAGCCAGCTAGGCAGGTTGAACTGGAAGGGCCGGATGCGACCTCAGTACCAGTCAGTCAACCTGCGGATCTAGAAAATCCTGAACAGGAGCGTGAGGATGAACCAGAACCTCAGCCAGAATTAAATATTCCAGCGAGAACGCTAGCTTCATCGAGTCAGACTCTTCCAGGTGTGTTTGAAGGTCTTCCAGTCGCGAAGGCCGTTTCGATTTCCCAAGGAATAGGTTCAGGTGGAGGAGGAGGAACTGGAGAAGGCTCAGGTATTGGTCCCGGTGAAGGGTCTGGACTTGGTCCAGGCGAGGGTGGAGGAGCGGGTGGGGGGGTCTATCGCCCAGGAGCTGGTATTGTTCTGCCACAACCTATCCAACAAGTTAAACCGAAATATACGGCGGATGCCATGCGAGCTAAAGTTCAGGGTTCTGTCTGGATTGAAGCCGTTGTGTCTCCTGAGGGCACTGTTGCCGAAGTTCGCATCACTAAGTCACTCGATCGAGTGTTCGGACTTGATGAAGAAGCGTTAAAGGCGGCTAGACAGTGGCGGTTTGTGCCAGGTACGCGTTTTGGGCAGCCTGTACCAGTGCTGGTTGTTATCGAGTTAACATTTACCTTGCGCTGATTAACTTATTATCTGGGCCTTCCTTAAACAGGTATGTAAACAAAAAAGCCTGACGGGCCATAGCCCGTCAGGCTTTTTATCTACAGGTCTTACTTAGGCGCTGTATTTAGTACATCCCGCCCATACCACCCATACCGCCACCAGGTGCGCCACCTGGAGCAGGCGCGGCCGGCGTGGCTTCAGGAATCTCTGAAACCAAAGCTTCAGTTGTTAGTAGCAGTGATGAGATTGATGCCGCGTTCTGCAGCGCAGTTCGTACGACTTTGGTTGGGTCAATCACCCCAGCTTTAACCAAATTTCCGTAACTTTCATTCTGCGCATTAAACCCGGACTCGACATCCTTCATTTCCTTCACTTTGGCTACTACAATCGACCCTTCATGTCCTGCGTTAACCGCAATCCATCGAAGAGGTTCTTCAACAGCCCGCTTTACTAGGTTGACGCCGATCTGTTGGTCGCCTTCTAGCGAGAGTTTGCTCAGGCTCTTGGAACCACGAATCAGAGCTACACCCCCACCTGGCACGATTCCTTCCTCAACAGCAGCCTTCGTCGCGTGCATGGCGTCCTCAACCCTGGCTTTCTTCTCTTTCATTTCAGTTTCGGTTGCAGCACCGACTTTAATGACTGCTACTCCACCAACCAGCTTAGCTAACCGTTCTTGGAGTTTTTCGCGATCGTAATCTGAGGATGTATCCTCGATCTGCGCACGAATTTGCTTTACACGACCTTGAATGGCTTTTTGCGTGCCGTCACCTTCAACGATAGTCGTGTTGTCCTTATCAATTGTGATTTTCTTGGCTTTTCCAAGATCCTCAACTTGAATCCCCTCAAGTTTTAATCCAAGGTCTTCAGTGATAGCTTTGCCACCGGTTAATGTAGCGATGTCTTCCAGCATCGCCTTACGTCGGTCACCAAACCCAGGCGCTTTGACCGCCGCGACATTTAATGTGCCACGAAGCTTGTTCACGACTAACGTTGCCAAGGCTTCCCCTTCAATATCCTCCGCAATTATGAGGAGTGGTCGGCTAAGTCGAGCTACCTGTTCCAGTAATGGTAGAAGGTCCTTCATCGCGCTAATCTTCTTTTCATGGATTAGCACGACTGGATTTTCGAGACTGACTTCCATGCGTTCTGGGTCAGTTACGAAATAGGGAGAGAGGTATCCGCGGTCAAACTGCATGCCTTCGACAACGTCAAGCGAGGTCTCGAGTGTCTTAGCCTCTTCGACGGTAATGACTCCATCCTTGCCGACTTTGTCCATCGCTTCTGCGATAATTGTGCCTATAGTCGGATCATTATTTGCTGAGATCGTGCCGACTTGGGCAATCATGTTACCGCTCACGGCCTTGGACTGTTTTTTGAGCGAACCAACGATAACCTCAACCGCCTGTTCAATACCGCGTTTAAGTTCCATCGGATTCGCACCTGCAACCACATTCTTCGCACCTTCACGATACATGGCCTGTGCGAGTACTGTTGCTGTTGTGGTGCCATCACCGGCAATATCCGATGTCTTGCTTGCGACTTCCCGCACCATTTGTGCGCCCATATTTTCAACAGCGTCTTCTAGGTCGATTTCTTTGGCGACCGTAACGCCATCCTTGGTGATAGTTGGTGACCCAAACTTCTTATCAAGTACTACGTTCCGCCCTTTAGGTCCGAGTGTTACTTTGACGGCGTCGGCGAGAGCGTTAACGCCGCGTAGAATTGCCTGTCGCGACTCCTCACCGTAGACGATCTGCTTTGCCATGACTGTACTCCTGAAGGAAGATAATGATTTAGCGTCAAGTAATTAGGCTGCGCATAGTCACGCACCCATTTAACGCCTTGTTACTTTTTCTTTTTTTTGGAAGGCTTTCCCTCGATGACGCCAAGGACTTCGTCCTCACGCATGATCAGCAGCTCCTCGCCATCCAGTTTGATTTCCTGACCGGAGTACTTACCAAACAATATGACATCCCCGGTCGTGACGCCCATTGGAACGACCTTGCCATCATCTCTCACCTTGCCGTTACCGGCCGCGACGACTTCTCCCTGCATGGGCTTTTCCTTGGCCGTATCAGGAATGATGATTCCGCCGATTCTTTGTTCGCCTTCCTCGACGCGTCGCACGATGATGCGGTCATGTAGTGGTCTGACTTTCATAGACTAAACTCCATACTCCCGTGAAATTAATGAAACAACTTTACTTACGGCGCCTAGAGCGTTCTCTGTGCGCTGGCAGTTGCTGTGGACAACTGCTAATTATAGCTGATGTACAGTGGGTGTCAACAGAGGGCAAGAACTGTATTTAATGTGTTCCGTTGGTCTCCCAATTTTTCGCTCTTTGGTGAGTAAAGTGAAATTACAGCTGTCTTTTTAAGTTGTACTCTGAAACTTTTCGACTAAGTGTGTTGCGGTGCATTCCAAGCAAATTCGCCGCCCTTCCTCGACTGCCATTCGAACGGCTCAATGCGGTCGTAATAAATTGACGTTCCAAGGCCTGGCGCGCATCATCATAGTCGATACCCTTTTCCAGCATCTCCTCGACCAAGCGCTTTAATCTATTTTGCACGAACTATGACCTTTCACTGCTTTTGAAACGTGTTTTCGACGGATTAAACAATAAAACATTTGGTTACGATAGGTCCTTAGAGCTCAACGTTCGAAAGGCTTCAAGGTACTTTTCACGTGTTCGCATTACGACTTCGTCCGGTAGTGACGGCCCGGGAGACTGCTTGTTCCACTTTATCTTCTCAAGATAGTCTCTTACGTACTGCTTGTCGAAGCTCGGTTGGGCCCGACCTGGCTCATAACTGGCCATCGGCCAAAATCTTGAAGAATCTGGTGTAAGCACTTCGTCGATAAGAACGATTGTTTCTTCATCGCCATTTCTTTTAAGACCAAATTCAAATTTCGTGTCAGCGACGATTATATTGCACGATTCCGCGTGGGTTGCACCTCTTGCATAAAGAGATAGCGTGATTTCCTTAAGGCGGGTGGTTAGGTCACGTCCAATTAATTGTCCAGCTTCTTCCTCACTAATGTTTATGTCATGGCCCGAGGCAGCTTTTGTTGCAGGGGTGAAAATTGGTGAAGGTAGTTTGTCTGACTCACGTAAGCCTGAAGCAAGAGGAACTCCACAGACTGAACCTGTTTTGCAATAGTCTTTACAGCCAGAGCCTGAAAGATATCCTCGTGCAACGCACTCAATGAGTATCGGTTCAGTCCGTTTCACCAACATGGAGCGCCCTCTCAGAACAGACTCGTGAACGTGTGTAGACACCGGGTACTCTGAAGGCTCCATGGTAATGAAATGGTTAGCGACGATATCTTGTGTTTGATCAAACCAGAAAGCTGAAAGCTGATTGAGAACCTTTCCTTTATCAGGAATTCCAGATTCCAAGACAACATCGAATGCTGAGATTCTGTCAGTCGTGACCATTAATAATTTATCTTCAATTTCATACATGTCCCGGACTTTTCCATGAGAATGACTGGTAAGTCCAGACAGCGATGTTTCGAGAATTGGTTGCATCGACACGGTAGACCCTCCTGTAGGCCAATGTGAAAGTGCAAGCTTACAGTCGATTATGTTGAGCCGGCAAGCAGTAAATCGATTGGGCGTCGACTTGCTGCCGGCCTTGTAGTACAGTCCGCGTCGAAACGTCCGACACTGTGATATTTACGCAGGTTTATGATTATGCTGTGGTGGATAGTCAAAAGTGTATTGAACTAATACTACTGAACATATGTGTTGATGTTCCGTCAACTTCGAACCATTCTCATCGTGTGTGTGACTGGAGGCTTACTAGCTTTCTTTCTTTGGAACATTGATTTAGATCTTGTCTTGCTTGAGATTCGAAATGCTCGTCTAAGTTATCTTGCTATCTTATTAGTGACGACAGCGTTAGCCTACTTTGTTCGAGCTCTACGCTGGCAAATTATCCTGATACCTATCGGCCGAACTCATTTCATAACTGCATTGCGGACTACCATTATTGGGTTCGCAGCCTCAGCGCTGTTGCCAGCACGTCCTGGTGAAGTGCTACGCCCATATCTTCTCGCTAGGGAGGAGGGTGTGAGTGCTTCATCGGCTTTTGCAACCGTCCTTATCGAAAGGTTGCTTGATTTCGTAACAGTACTGCTCCTATTTGGAATTTTCTTAATGAATTTTGAACCAACTGGTGGTGTTGTGGCAGGGCGAGTGCTTGAGACAATTAAAATCGGTGGAGTCTTGGGAGCGCTAGGCGCTTCCCTAGCCTTGTCATTCGCTTTTTTCATCACAAAGCATCCTGAATCGGTTGAGCGGCTAGTACTGAAGGCCGATAAAATACTTTCGAAGCGTCTAGCCACCGTTCTTGGACGACTTTTGCGAACATTTGTGCTGGGCTTGGGTGCAGCTCGACGGCCAGGTATTCTGTCCTTGGCCATGGCACTCTCCATTCTTCATTGGTTAATTGTAGCAACAGGAGTGTGGTCTACTACCGAAGCGTTTCGGTTGGGTTTACCTTTTACCGGAGCGTTTTTACTTCTATCTCTCATGGTGGTGGGTCTTTCGGTGCCTACACCAGCTGGGGTGGGTGGATTTCACGCATCATTTCAAATCGGTTGTACACTGTTTTATGGAGTGCCGAACGACCAAGCCGTGGCTGCAGCGATCGTTCTGCATGCCATTTTATTTATACCAGTCGCAATTATTGGTTCAATTCTAATGGCGCAGGATGGTTTGAATCTGTTTCGCATGGACGCTATTGTGCTCTCTAGAAGTGATGACTAGTACTTGGTGCTGTCTTGAACTGAAAGGGGTTCACGGTGAAGTGCCCATTTTGTAATCACCTAAGTGACAAGGTCGTCGATTCTCGCGAGGGGAAAGAGGGTCAGGTCATACGTCGTCGACGGGAATGCCTCGGTTGTGGCCGTCGCTTTACGAGTTACGAACGAATCGACGAGATTCCTTACATGGTTGTGAAAAAAGATGGGAATCGTGAGAGATTCGATAGACAGAAGGTTATGGCTGGTTTATTAAAGGCGTGTGAAAAAAGGCCTGTCAGTGCAGCGATGCTGGAATCTATTGCGGACCGCGTGGAAGCAGCCTTACAGGAACAACCTGAAAAAGAGATTGCGGCAACTGAAGTTGGCGGTTTCGTCATGCGTGAACTTAAGGAACTCGATAAAGTGGCCTATGTTAGATTTGCCTCTGTTTATAGGCATTTCAGGGATATTGGTGAGTTTATGACTGAACTTAAGGATTTGCTGGACAATAAAGATTCTTAGACGGCTCGCAAAGCATTATTCTTGGCCCTCAGACGTAGGCCTTTAGTGGAGTACACTTGACTTGTAATGAGGTGCCCAAAATGTCATTACGTCGGTTTTGGGTCTGCTGAGCGATGCCGACATTGCGGTTACGATTTATCTCTCAAAGCTGCTTCCCTCACGGAATCGGACCCAGTGATTCGCTCCGATCTAAAGAGTGGTGAACTAGCCGAACTTCCACTTCATCTGGAACACCAGGTTAAATCTGGGACTTCGCGTTTCAAGGCAGAGCCTGAAGAGGATTTGTCAAATCTTGAACTACCGCTGTTTCTAGAGTATCCAACAGATGGAGCACCAAATAGTGAAGCCTTGGATAGAGGCGTCAGAGAATCAATTGGTTCAGGCGTTGAAAGGCCTTCAATGAGTGCTTCTTCAAGATCTCGCCGTCTTTGTGCAGCTGTTCTTGATATTGTTCTGATGGTTTGTATCAATGCAGTTGTTGTGTACATGACGTTGAAGCTTTCTGGATTAGCAGTCACTGAATGGTTAAATCTGCCCGTTGCCCCACTAGCTGGCTTCCTTTTCTTATTAACTGGGGGTTATGTTGTTGCGTTTACAGTGGCGGGCGGGCAGACGCTTGGGAAAATGGCCTTTGGTATCAAAGTAATTTGCGTTGATGGGAATTCCGTAGGATTTGGCACAGGCTTGCTGCGAGCGGCTGCCTATCTCATTTCGGTTTTGCCTTGCGGGATCGGTTTTGTGGTTGGCTTGTTTGATCGGCACGATCGCACGCTTCATGATCGTGTCGCTGCGACCAGAGTGGTTAAGTCATCATGAAAAACACTTAACGCTTGACAAAATAAATTCTTTCTATAACTGGGTATCATTCAGATCTCCTGGATAGGCGTTACTAATTCAGTTCAGTGAAAAGGATTAAATAATTATTAGGAATAGTGAATGGATCGATTAGCTTTTGCGATTGCAACAATATTCAAGGCTGGTTACATTCCGATAGCTCCTGGAACTATAGGATCAATCGTTGGACTGTTGGTATTTTGGCTTATAAAGGATTCTGTATCTTTCACGGTTGAGATCCTTGTCGTCACCATTTTATTTTTTGTGGGTGTCTGGGCTTCAACGATTGTGGAGCAGGTTCTTGAGTCTGAAGATCCTGGAGTTGTCATTGTCGATGAAGTTGTCGGTATGTTGGTCTCTCTGATGCTTCTTCCTCCAACGACTACAGTTATATTTCTAGCATTCTTTTTATTTCGATTTTTTGACATCGTCAAACCGTATCCTGCTCGTTGGTGTGAACAGCTACCATGTGGCTGGGGCATTATGATGGATGATGTTGTAGCCGGATTGTACGTTAACGTTTTAATTCATATCGCTCTATGGATAGTGCCCCAATGGTTGATGTGAGTAGGAATGTACCGCGTCCGATCGAGACAGCTTGGATTATTGCGATTGGGAGTGAAATGTTGACACCATTTCGCAGTGATACAAACTCAATTTACATTACTCAGAAATTGAACGATCTTGGAGTTGAGGTGCGCGGCAAGACTATTGTTGGCGATAACCATGTAGAGTTAGGAAATGAACTTCGGCATGCACTGGGTCGCGTAGATGCGGTATTTTTGACCGGTGGATTAGGACCCACTGAAGATGACCTCACACGTGAAGTAATTGCTCAAGTTTTAGAAACACCTCTCGTCGAAGACGATAAAATCGTTGATCAGATCCGCGCGAGATTTTCTTCTAGGGGCTTGCGGATGCCTGATGTCAATCGTCGTCAGGCGCTTTTACCTAAAGGTGCAACGCTCCTGCCAAATCCACGTGGCACAGCGGCAGGGTTATGGATTCATTGTCGAGATAAGGTCATCGTAGCTTTACCAGGTCCTCCTCGCGAATTGGAACCAATGTTTGATGAATCATTGTGGGATCGATTGCGAAATCGGACCCGTGAAATGAGTTTGTCTAGGCGAGTTTTAAGGATAACTGGTCTTACTGAATCTCAGGTCGAGGAGCTTACGCAACCAATCTATTCGCATTGGCAGAACAAGAAACCTCCTATTGCAAGGTCAATTTTGGCAACTTTTGGTGGTATTGAGATTCATTTGTCGGTACGCACGGCCACAGAAACTGAAGGATTAGCGTTATTAGATCGGGCAGTTCAGGATTTAGCCCAGACGTTGGGTTCATCGCTTTATAGCAGTGACGGACGCAAGTTGGAACAAGTGGTGGGCGATCTCTTGTGCGCTCGGAAGTGGAAGGTCGCAGTGGCTGAATCATGCACAGGAGGGCTTATTTCATCAAGACTCACGGATGTGCCTGGTAGTTCAGATTACTTTGAAATGGGTGTGGTGGCTTACGGAAACGACACAAAAATTAAGCGGCTTGCCGTGCCGAAACTTATTCTCAATGAGCACGGCGCGGTTAGTGAGTCTGTGGCAGCAGCGATGGCCTCCGGTGTAAGAAGTAATGCCGGAACAGAACTGGGTATTGGTGTAACAGGTATTGCCGGGCCTGCCGGGGGAACGCAAGAGAAGCCTGTAGGTACGGTGGTGTTTGCGGTAGAAACCCCTGATCGACAGGAGATCAGAACAATGAGGTTTTATGGCGGACGTGAGCTTGTCAATTACCAAGCATCCCAGTTCGCACTCGACATGGTTCGTCGAATACTGGAAGATCGTGATTGAAATCACCGAGGTTGGTTTTTTGGGTCGGGGCCGTTGACTCGGTTTACTTGGTGCGTGCCCAGCTATGAATACAACACTTGTTTTGCTTGGGTATATTGTTGGTTCGATTCCGTTCGGACTTTTATTGACGTGGAAGTTCTCTGGAATTGACGTTCGACAAATAGGAAGTGGAAACATCGGTGCAACAAACACTCTCCGTGCGGCGGGCAGGTCTGCAGCTTTGGCGGTGGTGATGTTAGATGCGGCTAAAGGTGTGGCACCCGTTCTAGTTGTAGAGCGTATGGGTGCAAGCGATATGAATTGTGCTGCAGTTGGGCTTGCCACAATTATTGGTCACATATATCCAGTGTGGCTACGATTTCGTGGAGGGAAAGGAGTTGCGACTACAGCTGGTGTTTTTGGTGTGCTGGCGCCAGTCGCTGTTGCTGCAACGGCTGGACTGTTTTTCATTTTGGTTTGGCGAACTCGGTATGTATCGGTAGGTTCCATTGTTGCCTCGATTGCTCTCGTGCCCTTGACTTATCTTATTGCTGAACCTTTACATATAGTCGTCGTTGCTTCATTCTCGGCAGTGTTGATTGTTTCCCGGCATTGGGAAAACATCACCAGATTAAAGTTGGGCATAGAGCCTCGACTTGGTGCTGAAATCCAAGGTTAAGAAGACGATGGATCAAAAAATAGCAGTTCTAGGAGCCGGCAGTTGGGGTACTGCTATGGCAATTCACTTGGGTCGTATTGGGCACAAGGTGCATTTGTGGGCGCGGAACAAGTCACTTGTTGAAACATTATTACGTGACCGTGTGAATGATTCCTACCTTCCAGAAATTGTGTTGCCGGCTAACGTTGATCCTATGGCCTCGCTGGAGGAGGCACTTAGTGAGGCCGACTGTGTCGTAGTGGCAGTTCCTTCACATGGGCTGCGATCTGTAGTACAGCAGGCTGCTGAATTTCTAGGACCCCGTACCACGATCGTTAGTGCAACGAAAGGCCTTGAACCAAAAACAATGCTTCGAATGTCTGAAGTAATTGAGCAAGAGGTCAATCCATCGAGTGCCATCGCGGTGTTGTCGGGTCCGAGCTTCGCGCTTGAAGTAGCACACGAATTACCCACAGCCGTTCTGGTTGCCTCTTCTCGAACCGACATGCGTGATTTAATTCAACAACAGTTCCGATCCCGCTATTTTCGCCTATACGGCAGTGATGATGTCATTGGTGTGGAGATTGGTGGTGCGCTTAAGAATACGATTGCTATAGCGGCAGGGGTTGTTGAAGGGTTGGGACTTGGTCAGAACGCTCTGGCTGGTCTAATAACAAGAGGATTAGTCGAAGTATCGCGCTTGGCGTATGCACTGGGAGCTCGCAGGGAAACGCTTTCTGGTCTAAGTGGGCTGGGTGACCTTGTTTTAACTTGCACTGGTAAGCTGAGTCGTAACCGGCGTGTGGGGTTTGAACTTGGTAAGGGGAAATCTCTTGACGAAATTGTAACTGGAATGTCGATGGTGGCTGAGGGTATTCGCACGACGGATGCCGCGCTGTTGCTTGGGACGTCTCATGGAGTTGAACTACCGATTACCTCGAAAATGAGTGAAGTGATCGCTGGTCGCATTGAGCCGCGAGCAGCGGTCGAGGCTCTCATGTTGCGTCGACAGAGAATTGAATCCGAGCCTGATTGACGCTTTGGTTTCAGCAAGGGTTAGTGTTTTATGGCTCTATCTGACTTCGAATATATGAATCAGGCGTTGCGCCTGGCATTGCGAGGACGGGGTCGAACGAGCCCAAACCCAATCGTCGGGGCCATAATCGTATCGGATGGAGTTGTCGTAGGCTCAGGATATCATCAAGAAGCTGGCTCTCCACACGCTGAAGTTCACGCTCTGAGTGCCGCTGGACCTGCAGCAAAAGGAGCGACGCTGTTTTGTACTCTAGAACCATGCTGTCACACTGGACGTACTGGCCCTTGCGTTGAGCAAATTGTTGAATCAGGTATAAGACGAGTGGTTATCGCGGTTGAAGACCCCAATCCGCTCGTCGCACGTGGAGGAATCTCTTTTCTTAGAGATCAAGGTGTGCAGGTAGAAGTGGGTCTTTGTGGTCGGGAAGCCTTCCAAGTCAATCGAGATTTCTTTACTTTTATCCGTTATAACCGGCCATTTGTCACTATGAAGATTGCCCTAAGTAAAGATGGTTGGACAACGAGCAAGGAGGGTAGTCGTGCAATTATAACTTCGACGACTGCAAATCGACACGCACATCACTTACGTGCTGAAGTGGATGCTATCGGTGTTGGTTCAGGAACCATTGTAACTGACGACCCTCTTTTAACAGCTCGAGAGGTTCATCGGAGGCGGCCATTAACTCGCGTGATTTTTGACACACGACTACGAACCCTTCCGACTGCCAGAATTTTTTCCACGCTCGATCATGGACCCGTTATTATCGTTACAACGACCAAGGTCGTGGATTCTAGGGCTGAGGATGCTGAGATTCTGGTAAAAGCCGGCGCGAAAATTGAATGTCTTGAATCCCGCAAGATAAAGATGGCTTTAGTGCGTATGGGTGACCTGGGAATAATGTCGCTTTTACTCGAAGGCGGAACAACTATTCATCGAGCGGCGTGGGCGGCTGATGTCGTTGATCGTGTTCAGATGTATTTATCACCGACCTCGCTTGGCTCTCAAGGTTTATCTTGGTTGACTTCACAAGAAGTATCTTTAAGCACGTTGACTGATGTAAGCGTGAAGCCATGTGGAGAAGACATGTTTATGGAGGGTTATGTTCACAGGATTGATTGAAGCACTTGGAACGATCGACCAGTTGACCTTAGGCGATGTTGGGCATCACTTGCAGTTGACTTCAACTTTGTGTTCTCAGTTATCTAGTGGCGATAGTCTGTCAGTAAACGGAGTCTGTTTAACGGCAACGAGAATCGATGGAAACACTATGTACGCAGAGGTGTCTCCAGAAACATCCAGCGTTACCACTATAGGCGGTCTTACACCAGGCAAGTTGGTTAATCTTGAGCGTCCTCTTCGTGCGAATAGCCTGGTTGGTGGACATTTTGTTCAGGGGCATGTAGATGCCATCGGCACTGTAGGAAGTATTAGGAAAGATGAAGATTTCCACTGGGTTTCAATTGGTTATCCCGCAGACCTTCGCACCTACTTGGTTTCGCGTGGTTCGATAGCTGTGGATGGGGTTAGTCTAACGATTATTAATCTAGATGTAAGTCAGTTTGAGATTCAACTTGTGCCTTATACTTGGGAACACACGACATTTAATACCTATCGTACAGGCGAGTCTGTGAATCTTGAATGCGATATTCTTGGCAAATACGTGATTCATGCCATGGAATTAGGAAGAGTAGACAAGAGTTAACAATCATATAAATGAAGACTGGTATTTTTTGTGCAGTAACCTCGTCTGATGTCCATTATTGAATCATAAAGACTGGACGAGAGAGGAAACATTTGACTAGGGATTCAAGTTCATTTGCCTCGATTGAAGAAGCTATTGCGGTTTTGCGTAATGGTCAGATGATCATTGTTGTTGATGATGAAACGCGGGAAAATGAAGGAGATCTAACGATTGCCGCGGAGTATGTGACACCGGAAATTATTAATTTTATGGCAAAGTACGGTCGCGGTCTTATCTGTATGCCCATGACAACTGAAAGATTGGATCAACTCGATCTTCCCCTTATGGTCAGCCAAAATACAGCTCGTTTTGACACAGCGTTCTGCGTCTCTATCGAAGCTAAGGATGAAACCAGTACGGGTATCTCTGCAGGAGATCGGGCGATTACGGTTCGTACTGCAATAGATCCAAAGACTCAACCTTCTGATCTGGCTCGACCAGGACACATGTTTCCATTACGAGCCAGGCCAGGTGGTGTCCTGGTACGCGCCGGTCAAACAGAAGCTGCCGTTGATCTGGCTAGGATCTCAGGATTGACCCCCGCCGGCGTGATTTGCGAAATCATGAATGATGACGGCACAATGGCTCGGGTACCTGAGCTGGTAAAGTTTGCACAGCAGCACGATCTGTTGATGATTACTATTGCTGACCTTATTAAATACCGCATGCAAAACGAGCGGTTAGTAAAACGCCTCGCTCTTGCAAAGCTGCCAACAGAATATGGAGAGTTTGAGATTATAGCTTACGAAAATGTCATCGGAAAAGAGACGCATGTAGCACTCGTGCGAGGTGACATCAGTGATGGTGAAAACATTTTGGTTAGGGTGCATACTCGCTGTCTAACAGGAGATGTTTTTCATTCTATGCGATGTTCCTGCGGCCAACAGTTGCAAGCTGGATTGGCCCGGATTGCGAATGAAGAGCGTGGCATCTTGCTTTACCTTAATCAAGATCGTCAAGGTATGACTCTGGCAAGTAAAATTAGTGCTTATGAACTTGAAGATAAAGGTTTGGATGATGGTGAGGCAAGTAGCAAGCTAGGTGTGATGTCGGGTCAGCGCGATTATGGAATCGGCGCGCAGATTCTTAGAGATCTAGAAGTGCAGACTATGCGGCTTTTGACTAATAATCCAAGAAAGTTTGTCGGACTCGAAGGATATGGATTATCTATTGTGGAATCGGTTTCGTTTCCGGTGACGAGTTCTGCATAAGAAATTTTTATTCTAAAGCTGAATTCAGTAAGAAACAGATAACCTCAACATCTAAAAAGTGAACGAATAGGTGTTAATTGACAGTATTGTTTAATTTGGGATACCATAAACATTGCATTGAGAGTAGCTTAGAGGAATTTTTATCGAGGAAGTTGTAGTTGTTTTTTTGATTAGTTGTAGTCTAGATTTTGTCCCGCCGCCTGTTCGAATCTTTTTGCCAGCACTTGCAACAGATTACCAAGGTGTCATTCATGGAGACACGGCTAATGACGAATCAAAAGAATAGGTCGTGACATCTTGACACAGTTCTTGACAATGAAAGTCTTTTCATTTTTTTGGTAATTGTATAGAGGGGAATGGAATGCTCGCAATTCGTCTTCGTCGAGTTGGAAAAAAGAAACAACCGCATTATCGTGTTGTCGTAATCGATTCGTCCAAGACTCCAGATGCCAGATTTATTGAGATTCTGGGTCACTATAATCCTCGAACGAATCCTGAGACGTTCGACATTGACGAAAATAGGCTAGGTCATTGGGTTGGTCGGGGAGCAGAGCCGTCTGACACCGTGCGTACCCTCTTGTCACGGTCCCGTAAACGTGAATCTGTTCAAGAGGTGGAAGCTGCGTCATCGTGACCAGAGCAGCAGCGGTAGTAGAGGTTGTGGTTCGAGCGCTAGCTGATAATGTTGAAGCCGTCTCTGTTCGAGAAATCGAGAGAGGTGAGGCCAAAACTGTTGAAGTGATAACTGGACCTAGTGACTTGGGACGCATGATCGGTCGACAAGGACGAATGGTAACCGCAATCAGGACCCTGGCAGCTATAGCAACCGAAGTGGATGGATCAAATGTGACTGTTGAGTTTCGAGATGATCTCATTGAGGATGGATGACGCTGGTACATGGAATGAAATGGCGATGGTTGGTCGCATAGCTAGAACACACGGCATCAACGGACACCTTATCGTCAATCTCGAAACAGATTTTCCTGAACAACGATTTTGTGCTGGTGCAACGCTTCACGTGCGTCGGTCTGGACAAACCGAGCAACTAATTGTGACAAACGTACGAATGCATCAAGGTCGACCGATAGTCGGTTTTCATGGAATTGAAACAATGACTAAAGCCGAGGAGCTCTTGGGCCTAGAACTACGTGTGCCAGCAACAGAGTTGTTGCCTTTGCCAGAAGGTACGTACTATCGCCATGAGCTTATTGGTTGCAACGTACAGCTTTCGGACGGGTTGGTACTTGGGGAAGTAATTCAAGTTGAGGGTTCTTCTGAAGGAAGCCGATTGGTTATACGGACAGGTAGCGAGGAATTACTTGTACCACTGGTGAATGATATTTGCGTTAAAATTGACCCAAAAGCTGGTGTGATTGTGATTGAACCACCTTCTGGACTACTGGAACTCAATAAGACTTCAAAGTAGCAAGGTAGACGGTGAAACAGTTAAGAAGTGACATTGTCACGATTTTTCCTCAGATGATTGAATCATGCCTAAAACAGGGTGTGATTGGACGTGCAATTGACCGCGGATTGATCGATGTCCGAATACACGATCTACGAGATTTCACTGAGGATCGCCATCGCGTGGTCGACGATATGCCGTACGGTGGTGGACCAGGTATGGTTTTGAAATGCGAACCAATTTTTCGTGCGGTTGATTCGATCGTAGCGACGGCTGAGCGCCCGCCAGCAGTCATTTTGACTTCGCCCCAAGGAAAAAAATTTACGCACCAAATGGCGGAACAGTTAAGTCGACAATCTCATTTAATAATGTTGTGTGGACGGTATGAAGGAGTGGATGAGCGAGTTCGTGAACAGGTGGTAACCGAAGAAATATCTATTGGTGACTATGTTCTGAGTGGAGGCGAGTTACCCGCACTTGTTGTGCTCGATGCGGTAATGCGTTTGGTGCCAGGAGTGGTTGGAGAAGCGAAATCGGTTGCAGAAGATTCGTTTGTTAGAGGTTTGCTTGATTTTCCTCACTATACTCGACCATCAAAGATTCAAGAGATGAAAGTACCAGAAGAGCTTCTGACCGGGAATCATGAAAAAATTTCTAGATGGCGAAAACAAGAGTCGTTACGTCGAACGCTGGATAAGCGTCCTGACTTGCTGTCAGAAGCCTTGCTCGATGACGAGGAACGTGGAATTCTTGATAACCTATTAAGCGAGCGTAAGAAGGGAGTTGGTGTATGACTGCGATCGACACAATTGAGCAGAACCAATTGCTTCAGCGACCAGCGATCAAGTCTGGAGATACCGTTCGAGTACATGTCAAGGTGCGAGAGGGTGAAAAAGAAAGAATCCAGATTTTTGAGGGTGTAGTAATTGGCATGCATCGTGGTGGCGCAAGGGCAACATTTACGGTTAGAAAAGTATCGTTCGGACAGGGTGTTGAACGTATATTTCCACTTCATTCACCAGTGATTGACCGTGTTGATATTGTGCGTTCTGCCCGTGTGCGACGATCGAAGCTGTACTTCTTGCGAGCCTTGCGCGGTAAGGCAGCCAGGATACGTGAACGAAAGCGTGCGAACTAGAGCTGTATGCCTAGACTTTGACTTTTCTTAGGCTACGGTTCATCAGAGAGATTCTTCCAATAGATCACTTAGGTCGTTGATGACTCGGACAAGTGCTCGACGCACGATAGAAAACACTATCAGGCGTCGTGGTTTTTCTCGACTTGCGGGTGTTGATGAGGTAGGACGAGGATGCCTCGCCGGACCTGTGGCGGCTGCTGCTGTCGTGCTGGATCCTAGTCAGCATATCCCTGGTCTTCGGGATTCAAAACTATTGACCGCTACTGCACGAGAATATCTCTACATGCAGATAATCGGTTGTGCATTAGCTTGGAATGTATCGGAGATTGAGCCTAGAGAAATCGACCGAATCAACATTCGTGAAGCTACGTTCGCCGCGATGCGTAAGTCTATACTCGCTCTGCAGCCACCACCTGATTTTGTTCTTATAGATGGCTCTGGTATTCCCTCGCTTCCGATTGCTCAGCGAGGTCTTATCAAAGGAGATAGACGCTGTGCTGCAATTGCAGCGGCTTCGATTATTGCAAAGGTTACCCGTGATCGCTACATGTGTATGTTGCACAAGCAAGATTCTAGATATGGATTTGATAAGAATAAGGGCTATGGAACAGCTGCACATATTGAAGCAATTAGACAATTTGGTTACTCAAACGCTCATCGTCGATCGTTTCGACCGAAAGCCTTGTCTGATACGATCCTTGAAGGTTTTTGATTTGAACATTGAAGCAGGAGTTTTTATCTGGTTTTGCTACGCATTGTGAGTGGAGGTTCATATCCTATCCCTTCGTCGAATGCTGCTTGCGGTCTTTTTTCTGGAAATAGGAGTCCTGTTAATCGTTGTTCCATGGACATCGTTCTGGGATCAGAATGTGTTTATTGAATCAAGTTCCTCGTTGCAAAGGATGTTCAATAATCATTTTGTTCGAGGGGCAGTATCTGGTCTCGGGGTAATAAATTTAGGAGTTGCTGTTCTAGAAATAGTTTCCTTGTTGAGGAACACGAAACTACTTAATCGAATTCATCGAAGCATCTTATTTTGTAACACTGACAAACAAGGTCATTGAAATCTCACTGCATGAGGTAAGGTGTTGTGACATTGATTCAATGACAAATATTATGGGATTGCTAAATCATCGGCCTTTACTATGTCTTGTGACAGATCGTCGTCGTTACGCGCCTGGAGAATCAAACGAGCAACAACTCGAATCCGTAGTAACTATGGTCGGCGCAGCGGCTTCAGCAGGTGTTGATTTGATTCAGGTGCGTGAACGAGATCTTTCTGCGCGCACGCTTGAGACACTAGTTATACGATGTCTGGACAGAATTAAAGGAACATCAACACAACTGGTTGTTAATGACAGACTAGACGTTGCTTTGGGGACCGGAGCTTCAGGAGTTCATCTTCGCGAAGAGTCGTTTAATGTTGACCGCGTGCGAATGAAGACGCCAAAAGGATTTCTGATTGGCTATTCGGCACATGACCTCGACGGGGCGGTAGCTGCTAGCGTTTATGTGGATTATATTGTCTTAGGTACAATCTACCATACTCGCTCAAAGCCACCATTTCAAAAGTTGCTTGGTGTAAGTGCGTTAGCTCATGCTTCCCGATTGACCGCGGTGCCAATTTTGGCCATCGGTGGAGTGACACAAGATGTACTGTCTGAGGTCGCCCACTCGGGCGCAGCTGGTATTGCTGCGATTGATCTGTTTGTTGAGGCAGGCCGATCACAAGGGAATCGAACCTTAGGAATTACTCATTTGGTGAATACGGTGCAAGAGGCGTTTGACAGTCAGAAATCCCTTGTTTAAAGTACGGTTGGCGTGCATAAGAAGATTGATTCTTCAGATCCCGGTTTCGATGCTTCCAATCTAGACACCGAGTTGGACTTTGGTGCTCGTCTACGTGAAGCACGCGAATTGAAAGGGGTCACACTCAATGAAATTGCGTCTGCAACAAAGATTTCTATAAGCGTTCTTGAAGCGCTTGAGCAGAACGACATATCAAGACTGCCAGGTGGAATTTTTTCAAGAGCCTTCATTCGTTCCTATGCGAATGCAGTTGGATTAGATCCAGAGAAAGCAGTTCGTGAATTTCTTGATGAATTTTCATCTGAAATTAATGAGTCTTCTGCGAGTTCACCCTCAACGACTTCAGGCCATCTAACGTTGACTTTCGAAAAAGAAGAAGATTTCGAGTCCCAGCGTCTAATGACGCGAACCTTGATAAGATTATTGGCTGTTAGCGTACCGCTTGCAGGACTGATAATTTATTGCGGGTCAGGTAGGCAGTTGGAAACTGGCCAGAATCCCCTCAATTCTCAACCGTTGAGCGAGCCAACTCCTTCGATTTCTATTTCGGAGATGGGAGGTGTGAGTTTTAATTCCAACCCTCTTGAAGACGACGAGACGGACTTACTTCTTATCGATGTTCATCCTGCGGCAACATGTTGGGTGTCTCTCACGGTTGATGGTAATTTAGCATTCTCCCGTCTTATGCAACCAGGTGACCGTGAGGTGCTACAGGCTCGTGAGGAAATCGTATTAAATGTTGGGGATGCTGGGGCGTTTGCTTTTTCTCTGAATCAGCAACTTGGGAAGCCTCTTGGTAATTCCGGTCAGGTCATAACGGTACGTATCAATCAAGATAATGTTGAGGATTTTGTCGTTCAGTGATCAGTGTTATTCGATTGTAAGATTTAATCCTTCAGTATCTATTGTGCATTTATGCACTTCGGCTCCAGAGTTAGTTAATGCCTTTTCTACATCCTGCACTGCTGAGGGATCTGCGAGACAGACAAGACAACCACCACCTCCAGCGCCACAGATTTTTGCACCGAGCGCGCCGGCCTCTTGTGCCTTGAAAATGAGTTGGTCAATAGTTTCTGTGGTAATACCAGGAGTCAGTTGTTTTCGAGCTTCCCACTCGGCAGTTATTAACTGACCAACGGCTGTCCAGTTGCTACTTCGTAGGGCCTGACGCATTGAGAGAGCTATGTCACGAATTTGTTCGAAGTGATCGAACACCTTAGCATCACCATCGAGGTGAGCCTTCATGACCGTCCAATTATTTACTGCAGACTGTCGTGAAGATCCGGTATAAGCGAGAATTAAGCGTTGCTCAAGCTCGATCAAATTTAGATCAAGAGCAACGCGATGTACCCCAGCGACATCAAATTCAACAGCTGAAACACCACCATAATAGGCTGGACGGTAATCTTGGGCTCCTGTAGGCACCTTAATAGCTTGTGCCTCAATGTTCATAGCAATCTGCAGTAGTTCTTCAGGAGAGTAGGTTTTTCCCTGCCAGCGTGCCGCAGAGGCACAGAGGGCGACGTTCAGAGCTGATGAGCCTGCGATTCCTGCACCGATTGGAGAATCGCTCCGTGTCACCACCTCAATATTCTCCAATTTGAAAAAATGAAGGATTTTTCGTATTAGTATCAGTTCATTGCCGTTCAAAAGTTCGGATTGGTGCTTGAGGTTAACAGTCTGTCCAGTGTCGAGAGAGTGAATTCGAATGCCGCCCTCTTCTGCCGTTTTGATCGAACAATGCGCTCTAATCGTAATAGCTACATTTAATGTTTGCGCTCCGAGATGGTGGAGGTATAAGGGCCAGATATCCATGGTAGCCCCAGCTAGGTCGATACGAGTGGGTGCAGACGCTTGAACGATCACTAAGGCATTATAATGTTTGTGAAGTCACCTTGCTTGAGTCATTGACGCATGCCAGTGCGAGATATATACAAACACATCGGACAGTTCGCTATTGTCGGTTTCGATGGACATGTGATTCCCTCTGAACTACGTGCGTTAGTTCGTCAGTTTGATCTAGGAGGGGTAATTTATTTCGCTCGTAATATTGAAGAGCCTGAACAAGTGGCGGAACTCTCTCAAGAGATTCAGTCGCTTGGGGATGATTTACCGATTTGGGTCAGTATCGATCAAGAAGGAGGGCGAGTCGCCCGTCTACGCCAGCCGTTTACCGAGTGGCCTCCGATGCAGAAATTGGGTCAGAGTGGTAGTGCTAAACTTGCACGGCGATTTGCGAGCGCACTCGCAAAAGAACTAGCGGCTGTTGGCATTTCGTTAAATTATGCTCCTGTGCTTGACGTGCACAGTGATTCTCGGAACACGGTCATAGGTGATCGAGCTCTCTCCGAAGACGCCGAGATGGTTGCCAAGTTAGGTGCGGAGATGATTCGAACGTTTCAATCACTTGGGATTGCTGCATGCGGAAAACACTTTCCTGGTCATGGGGATACGAGTCGGGACTCTCATCACGAACTTCCTTGCATTGACACCGAGGCTGTTCAACTGAATTTGCGTGAGCTTCTTCCATTTCGTGCGGCCATTGAAGCAGATGTGGCGGCGATCATGACTGGACACTTGCTGGTGCCAGCGCTCGATGATAAGTCTCCGGCTACATTGTCACGGTCAATTGTCGATGGTCTTCTCCGGAAGAAACTTGGATACGATGGTCTTATTGTGACTGATGATCTTGGTATGAAAGCTGTAGCGGCGACACATCCGATTGACGAGTTGGCTGTTTCTGCGGTTGGGGCTGGTTGCGATTTACTATTACTATGCCCTCCGAATTATGATGAGCAGGCGAATGCTCTCGAAGCGTTAATTCATGCTGTTGAATCCAAGATTCTTTCGATACCGGAAATTGAAGCAGCTATGGAGCGACAAGTTAAGGCAAAGGTGAAATATTTGCAGCCTCGGGTCTCTTCACAGCAGTCGTTAAAGAGGACGAAGAATATTCTGGGTTGCGAAGAGGCTTTGGCTATCGTGAAGGAGATTGAGCAGGATGGTTAACGGATTATGCTGAAGCCTCGGGCGCTTCGTGCAGGCGATCGCTTGTCTGTAATTGCACCAGCTAGTCCCTTCGAACGTGACTTGTTTGAGCTAGGTTTAGCTGAATTACGTGATTTGTCGTTCGAACCGGTGTATGAGCCGTCGGTGTTCTATAAGCGTGAGTACGTTGCGGGTGACCCGGCCACACGTGCTGAAGCATTTATGAGAGCTTGGAGTGATGACTCCGTGGCGGGTGTGGTTGCTGCAAGGGGAGGGTATGGGAGTGTGCAGCTCCTGCCGTATCTCGATGCAGAATCCATTTGTTGCCGACCTAAAGTATTCGTTGGATATAGCGATCTGACGGCTATGCTCAACTACCTCACCGGACGGTGTGGAATGGTCGCCTTTCATGGACCAACGGTGGTAGGGAGTTTCGCCTCGGGCGTGAAAGGCTACGATCGTCAGTCGTTTCTTCAGTTGCTGCTGCATCCAGAACCTCTTGGCGAACTATCGTTGGACGGGCTGGAGTGTGTACGTTCTGGAGAGGCATCCGGTGTTCTACTCGGTGGCACCCTCACACAGCTAGTTGCTTCGTTAGGCACGCCTTTCGCCTTCGCACCTCCCAAGGGCTTTGTGTTGTTTCTTGATGAAGTGAGAGAGCGACCGTATCGTCTTGATCGCATGCTAACGCAACTCATGCAAAGCGGAATTGTTGATTTCGCTTCGGCAATTATTGTAGGCGAGTTTCCAGAGTGCGATGAACCAGGCGGCCACCCGACGGCATACGGTACGATAGTAGATGTGCTTCGTGATTTTCGAGGACCAATTATTTTCGGCTTGCCATCGGGACACACACGGGGCCCTGGAATTACACTGCCGTTTGGTGTCAAGGCCCACGTCATTAGTGCCACTCATTCAAGAATTTCAATTAACGAGGCAGCAGTCGTATGAGACGAATGCACTTCGTTGGCATCGGCGGTACGGCCATGGCGAGTCTGGCGGCGATGGTAAAGCGTCAGGGTGTGGCTGTGACCGGATCCGATCTTGAGATTTACTCACCCATGAAGGAGTTCCTAGCAGCTGAGGATATCAAGCCATTTCGAGGATTTTCCGCTGAACAGATCAGTGATGAATGTGATCTGGTCGTGATTGGTAATGCAATTTCAAGAGGAAACGTCGAACTTGAAGCGGTGCTCGACCGGAGAATGCAATATGCATCGTTACCCGAGGTTATCCGTAATGAGTTTCTTTGGCAGAAGCGTTCTTTGGTGATTGCAGGGACTCACGGCAAGACCACAACAGCAGCTATGACAGCTTGGTTGCTTACCTTTGGCAAGCATGATCCCAGTATGCTCGTTGGTGGAGTAGCGAGTAATTTTGGTTCCAGTTACCGTTTAGGCAGTGGACCAGATTTTGTAATCGAAGGGGATGAGTACGACAGCGCTTTTTTTGATAAGACCGCTAAATTTCTGAAGTATTTGCCCAATGTCGCAGTTATTGGGAACGTCGAGTTTGACCATGCAGATATTTATACAGATTTCGAGGCGGTTCGAACGGCATTTAGACGATTCCTGACGCTTTTGCCTACCAATGGGCTCTTGCTGCTAGGTGCTGACAATCCCGAAGCCTTGTCATTGCAACAATTCGCTCCATGCCGTGTCGAAACTTTCGGCTTATCGAGTAACGCTGACTGGTGTGCAAGCCAAATAGTTCAATCACAGGACAGCACCGCGTTTGAGGTGCGGCGTCACGGCGTGCCGTTTATGAGCACCACATTACAGTTGTTGGGTCACTACAATGTCAGAAATGCTCTGGCAGCGATAGCCGTTGCAAGCGACACAGGCTTGGTCTCTGGTACGCTGAATGAAGGCTTACGCGCGTTTCGTGGTGTGCGACGACGATTAGAAGTACGCGGTACTATAGAAGGGATAACTGTGTATGATGACTTTGCACATCATCCAACTGCAGTAGCAGAAACACTGACTGCTGTTCGAGAAGCAACCTCCACTGGAACAGTTTGGGCAATTTTTGAGCCCCGATCAGCGACTTCCTGTCGTCGCGTATTTCAAGAAGAATTTGTGACGGCATTGAGACGGGCTGACGAAGTATTACTTGCGCCGGTCTATCGTAGCTCGCTGCCAGATTCAGTTCGTCTGAACCCAGAAGAAGTGGTCAATGCTCTGGACAACCACGGTGTGCACGCAAGGTATGTTCCAAGGCTTGACGATCTAGTCGAAATTCTTGGCCAGGAAGCCAAAAATGGTGATCATCTTGTGATTATGTCCAACGGTGCTTTCGGAGACATTCACGAGAAAGTTTTGGCTCGGCTGGCTGAACGGGTCTAGTACTCCATGTTTGGTGTATGTGGACCACAAATGATCTAGCTCTGGATGGAGAGTTACTCGTGACTCAAGAGAAGCAAGACTTGAAGTTCCCTAAGATTCGATGGGCCGGAGACTCAGCCTTAGTCATGGCGTATGAACAAGTTGTTGACGTTGGAGTAAACACGCAAGTGATTCGATGTGCTGAGGCTATTCGTTCTGAGCAATATACAGGAGTTCGAGATGTTGTGCCCAGCTATTGCGCTGTAACAGTGTTTTTTGATCCTCTAAGGACAGATCTGGAAGCCTTGTCTTCGTCGTTATCTCGACATGGAAAAGCTCAAAGGGAGACTAGCTTCACTCCTTCTACACCGCGAATGGTTCCGGTTTGCTACGGTGGTGACTACGGTCCGGACCTTCATGAGGTTGCGCGATTTGGAGGTTGTTCCTCTGAGGAAGTAGTGCGACGGCACACAGATACCGTATATCGAGTGTATGCGTTGGGATTTGTTCCAGGATTTGCTTACATGGGTCGCGTTGACCAGCGTATCGCTATGCCACGTCGAGATACTCCACGGACTTCTGTCCCGTTCGGGAGTGTGGGTATTGCAGGAGTCCAAACAGGCGTATATCCTGCGAGCACCCCTGGAGGCTGGCGTCTAATAGGGCGTACGACTCTGAAACCTTTTGATCCCGAACGAAATGATCCATTTGCATTTAAGCCAGGAGACCAAGTGCAGTTCGTATCGGTAACGGCTGATGAGCTTAACGCTTCTAAGGACTGATTGTAAGCAAAGGCGACCTTTTTAATAATGCTAGTTGCTAAGGCTGGGCTTCTCACCACGGTACAAGACTTGGGACGTTGGGGGTATCAAAGTTTTGGCGTTTCAGTTGCTGGTCCAATGGATCGCTTTTCTCATCGACTTGCTAATCTCCTTGTTGGTAATTCGACCTCGGCTGCAGGTTTAGAGATTACTTTGCTGGGTCCAGATATTGAGTTTCAGGATGATGTGCGATGTGCGGTTACCGGAGCGGAATTCGAGATTTTTGTTGACGGCAATCAGATGCCACTCAATGCAGCTTGGATAGTACCCAAGGGCGCTCACTTGAGATTTGGGGATCGTCGACGTGGTGCAAGAGCTTATCTTGGAATCGCAGGTGGCCTCGATGTTCCACAGCAGCTTGGCAGTCGGGCTACCCACCTTGCTACTGGTATGGGAGGATATCGTGGACGACATTTGCAGGTGGGAGACCGGTTAAGAATCGGGAAAGCAAGTTCTACAAAGTTGTCAAGAATGCATCAAGTCCAATCGGTAGTGTCATTGCCCAGTGAAAATATACGTTTACGGGTTATTCTTGGCCCCCAAGATCAGATGTTTTCCAAGGACGCGTTGTTGATGTTTCAATCGTCACGCTATCAAGTGTCGTCTGAGTCGAATCGTATGGGTTATCGACTTCTCGGCCCTTCCATTGCCTCAGACAAGGCAGATCAGTTGTTGTCAGACGCTACTCCGATGGGTTCAATTCAGGTGCCGGCGTCTGGTAAGCCGATTATTTTGATGGCAGATGGTCAAACGGCAGGCGGATATCCGAAAATTGCTACTGTCATTACAGCGGACCTGCCACTTGCAGGTCAGTTAATGCCTGGTGACTGGATAACGTTCGACGTGTGCGATAGAGAAACGGCGGTGACAGCACTCATCGAGCAAGAACAAAAGCTTTTGTCGATTGGTTGATACGGCCGACTCACCGTGAAGCATCATTACCCGTAATGATGTGCGCTTCGGGTGGAATCGTAAAGGAAAACATCTGGTCAGGTATGCCGATGTTTTCTTTCAAATCCGTGAATTTAAATGTCGACGTGCCACCTTGAAGATCTTTTGAGATAAGTTGGCGGATTGTAAGAGTGACTTCGTCGACTACCAGAATGAGTGATTCGTAACTCGTTTCAGGATGATGTGGAGTGAGTCGAAGACTCTGTGTGCCAACGGGAGCATCATCTAGGACTGTAAAACTTGGGACAAAGTCTCGAGATAGGTCTCCTCGCCCAATGAGAAAAAGTACAGATGGTCCTGAGGCGCTCTCGGCTGGCATTGAACTAATCCTGACTTGGTTGTCAGCCGGCACGTAGGAAATCAGAGTGTTTCCATCCGAGATAAAAAACTTTTCGTTCGGTTCTCGGTAATTCCAGTTCATCATGCCTGGTTTCTTTATCAGCACGACGCCACTTTCCGTCGCTTGAATGCTTAGCGCACCTCCTTCATAAATGTGAATGAAGTTGGCAGAAAAATCGCGAACAGTTTCGTACTTGTCTTGTAATGCTGAAGCTAACTCCTCGGCGGATCTCTGTGGTTCCTGTGCTGCGAGGGAAGTTGCAAAGCCGAGAATGGTCAGAACGTAAAATGTCAGTAGTTGCACCAAGGGAATAATAAGTTCTGGCAGGTCGATTAAGGCTTAGCCCTTTAGCGCTCCCGCCTTGGGTGGCGCCATCACAGGGGCATCTTTTGAGTCCGTTGGGAGTTTCGCCGCTATCCAATCGTTAATTCCGCCTTTAAGAACAACAGCGCGAAAACCTTGCCTAATCAACGAGGCTGCCAGTTGGACACTGGCTAATTCACCAGGATCCGAGTCGTACACAACGATGTCACGATCTTGAGAAAGCCCAGAGGTATCATGACTGTCTGGTAGCATACGGATTGCGCTTGGCAAGGTGACTGTGCTGTGTTCGTAGGGATATTTCAGTCTAGCGTCAATTAGAATCGGGGAATTAGCCGGCTCAGATTCAAGGCGAGCCTGGAGATCTTCTTTGGAAATTCTTGCGATTGCCATCTTAGAATATTTTCTCCATACGTTTAGTAGCCTGTCAAGGTGTCTAACTTGATAATTCTGTCTATCGCTTCGCTTTGATTGTATTCATTGCTTCACATCGCTCAAAATGGTGGACGGCAAGGGGCTCGAACCCTCGACCTCAGCGTTGCGAACGCTGCGCTCTCCCAGCTGAGCTAGCCGCCCATGGACCTCGAAGGCATGATCGGCGCACACATGCGGCCGAAAGAAGAAATAAATTTTACCATGCACTTTTGGCGTCCGCAATGACGTGTCGATGGTTGTATTATGTTGGCTGTTAGCGAGGCAGTCGATTTAACGGGCTTACTACCATACGCAATAAAACACTACGTTGTGCAGGGCTAGGTTCAAGATACAAGAACGTCCAAATACTTCAATGAACCACCAGTATTGAATAACACAACGGTGTCGTTCGGTTGGACCTTACCTTGTTTCAGAAGCACCCGCAGTGCACTTAGACTCGCACCTCCTTCAGGCGAGGCACTAATACCTTCGAGTTTTCCAAGTTCACGCATGTCGTTCACCATGTCAGCATCTGAAACGGCGATTGCCGCGCCCGCACTTTCACGAAGTGCCTGAAGAATCAAGAAATCCCCGATTGCACGAGGTACACGAAGCCCATCAGCAATAGTGTTAGCGTTCTTCCAGGTTTCAGATTTTTGGAGACCGTTTTCGAGAGCGTGAACAATTGGGGCACAGCCATCAGCTTGGACAGTTACCATCTTCGGCCGATTACCAGTTTTCACCCAACCGAGTCGTTCGATTTCGTCAAAGGCTTTCCACATACCAACCATTCCGGTACCACCACCTGTCGGATAGATGATCCAATCCGGCCAGACCCAGTCTAATTGCTCAGCCAATTCGTAGGCCATCGTCTTCTTGCCTTCAACACGATAGGGTTCTTTCAGTGTTGAAACATCATACCAACCTAGGGGAGCACCAATCTCCTTAGCGACTCGACCTGCGTCATTTATGAGGCCATCCACTAGTGTTATATCGGCACCGTAAAGTTCACATTCTCGAATAAATGGCGTTTTAACGTCTCGCGGCATAAAGACCTTTGCCTTGAGTCCTGCGTGTGCCGCATAAGCTGCCAGTGCATTAGCAGCATTCCCAGCTGATGGAGTTGACACGGTACCTACGTTCAAGGCGTTTGCCCGAGTAACGGCTGCTGACAAGCCACGTGCCTTAAAAGAGTTCGTGGGGTTGCATGACTCATCTTTGACATAGAGGGACCTGAGTCCCAGTTCTGCACCAAGCCTCAGGGTATGTCGTAACGGAGTAAACCCCTCGTCCAGCGTGACAGGTTGATCGTCGTTCAAAAGTGGCATCATTTCGCTGTATCGCCACATATTGTGTGCGCGGTTAACCAGTGATGAGCGTGGCCAGTTCTTTGCAGCTTGTTCGATGTCATATCTGGCAAGTAACGGAGCACCACAGGCGCAGAGGTGATGTATTCCCTGTGGGTCCAAGGGCTCAGCTCCACAGCCTGCTGAGCAATCAAGATGTGTGAAGTAGGACATAACGCGATTGCCTTCGATTAAGAACTAAAGGTGTTTAATTATGATTCTGTAAAGACCTAGCCTATTAAACAAATAAGAGATTGCCAGACGTTACGTCAGCGGCTAAGCAGTTCAGCATCCTTTTTCTCTTGCATGTCATCAAGAACCTTGACGGTTTGGTCAGTTATTTTTTGTATGCGATCGTGTGCACGCCGCTCGTCGTCTTCAGAAATCTCCTTTGCTTTTAACATTTTCTTGAGCTGGTCGTTTGCGTCTCGCCGCACTCCTCTTACACGATTTCTGCTGTTTTCTGCAAAGCTATGGACTACCTTCGAAAGCTCCTTGCGTCGTTCGTCGTTCAGTGGAGGAATCGGAATCCTAATCATTTTTCCATCGTTATGCGGATTCAGACCGAGGTTCGCGCTTTGAATAGCCTTTTCAATTATTGGCATCAGAGACGGGTCGAATGGTTGTGCCGCGATTAAGGTTGGTTCAGGGACAGACAGGTTCGCGATTTGATTGAGTGGGACTGTTGCTCCGTAAGCTTCGATTTGGATGCTGTCAAGGATGCCGATGGATGCGCGTCCCGTGCGTACCCCGGCTAACTCATGCTTGGCATGTTCGATTGCCAACTGCATATGTTCTTCGGCTTCCTTGAAGAGGCTGTTGATATCTTGTGCGTTCATCAGTGACTCCTCGTTTGAAATCAAGCGCTGACCAGAGAGCCGACTGGCTCGCCTAAGATGACGCGTCGTAGCGTTCCAGGCTGCTGCAGATTAAACACTACTATTGGTAAGGCGTTGTCCATACACAAGGAAATTGCTGTAGCGTCCATCACTTTTAAGCCTTGTTCGAGCACTTGTAAGTAGGAAATGGAGTCAAATCGCTTTGCTGAAGGATCTTTGATGGGGTCGGATGTATACACTCCATCGACCTTCGTACCTTTAAGAATAACATCGGCACGTATTTCCATCGCTCGCAGGGCGGCTGCTGTGTCTGTTGTAAAGTATGGATTGCCAGTTCCAGCAGCGAATACCACAACCCGGTTCTTTTCTAGATGACGCACCGCTCGTCGTCGAATAAAAGGTTCAGCTACAGCTCGCATTTCTATAGCAGTCACCACTCGAGTGCTGACATCGATCTGTTCCAGCGCATCCTGAATCGCCAGCGCGTTTATTATCGTGGCGAGCATACCCATGTAGTCTGCTGTTGCGCGATCCATCCCTCGTGCACTCGCAGCCAGTCCACGAAAAATATTCCCACCCCCTATAACAAGGGCAACCTGGACACCAAGTGATCGCACATCCGCCACTTCACGAGCTATTTGTCCGGTAACTTCTGGATCGACGCCAAATGACTGACCACCAAGCAATAATTCACCGGAGACTTTGAGGAGCACTCGTTCGTAGGCAGGCTTAGTCATTGTTCATGATTATAGATCAGCCAACTACTGAATGGTTGAAGACGCCTGGCATAACAGGCGTGTTCTTTTACACAAGCAGATGTTTATTTATCAATTTCACCGACTTTAAATCTGGCAAACCTCGCGATTGAAATATTCTCTCCAACCTTTGCAATAGTAGCGGCCACGAGATCGGCGACAGTGGTTTTGGTATCTCGAATTGACGGTTGTTTAAGGAGAACGACCTGTCCGTAATAACTATTAATCTTGCCGTCTAGGATCTTGTCTATTACTTGTGCAGGTTTATTGGAGCCCTCGAGCTGTGAACGAAAGATGTCCTTCTCTCGCTCAACAATTTCAACGGGAATATCTTCGACACGCACATACGTTGGGCTCGAGGCTGCTATATGCATAGCAACTTCTTTGACCAGCGTTTTAAAGTCATCAGTACGTGCAACAAAATCGGATTCACAGTTGATTTCCACTAGGACGCCAACTGATCCGCCTGGATGGATATAGCTGCCAGTAACACCCTGTTTTGTGGATCGCCCAGCTCGCTTTGCTGCCTGAGCGGTACCACGTTTCCGCAAGATAGTGATAGCTTTATCGAGATCTCCATCTGCATCGGTCAAAGCGGATTTACATTCCATAAATCCAGCGCCTGTTTTGTCTCTAAGTGCCTTAACTGTTTCTGCTGAAATTGTCATACCTTGTTTCTCCATTAGTCGTTCTGCTGTCTATAACGACTGGTGTACATAAAAATTGCCGGCAATGAGCACGGCCGGCCAAACATCATATTCGAAACAAAACTTAGACCGAAGCTTGTGGCGTTGCCTGATTAGAGTCCACCGCCGAATCAGCCTTCGATGGATTAGTCGCGCTGTTAGCTTTTGCCAGTTCCGCGCTCGCTTCCTCTGAACGTGCCTTTTCGTGAAGTCCTCGGCCTTCTATGACGGCGTCCGCAGTGCGCGAAAGGAATAGTTGAATTGCGCGTAAAGCGTCGTCATTGCCCGGAATGATGTAGTCGACTTCATCAGGATCAGAATTTGTATCGACAATCCCGATTACCGGTATTTTCAACTTCCGCGCTTCATCGACAGCAATTTTTTCCTTTTTGATGTCTACCACGAAAAGAGCGTCTGGAAGTTTCGGCATATCTCTAATACCGTCAAGATTTCTGTGAAGTTTACGTTTTTCCTTTTCGAGACGGGATATCTCTTTTTTGGAGAGAGTGTCATAACGGCCGTCTACGGTCATTGCTTCAAGTTCTCGAAGTCGTGCGATGCTTCTTTGAATGGTAGAGAAGTTTGTTAAAAGACCGCCCAGCCAACGTTGGTTGACAAAATACATTCCACAACGTCGAGCCTCCTCAATAACTGCATTCTGAGCTTGTCGTTTCGTTCCTACGAATAGGATTGCGCGACCTTCGGCAGCTAGATTCGAAACAAACTGTTGCACTTGATTAAATAATTTAACGGTTTTGCTGAGGTCGATAATATAAATGCCATTACGTTCACCAAAGATGTAATCCTTCATTTTTGGATTCCACCGCTTGGTTTGATGACCAAAATGAACACCGGCTTCGAGCAGTTCTTTTAACGCAATCGAGTTCAAACGTTCTCCTTAGAAATTCACCTTCAGCATTGTTTAGCGCTTACTAAACTGGAAGCGCTTTCTCGCGCCAGCCAAGCCGTATTTTTTGCGCTCTTTAATACGTGGGTCACGAGAGAGGAGCCCGGCTTTCTTTAGCGACGGTCGAAGTTCAGCATCGAATTCAACTAAAGCTCGTGCGATACCAAGACGCATTGCTCCAGCTTGACCCGACATTCCACCTCCAGAGGTGGTTGCCAGGATGTCAAATTTATCCATTGTTTCGGTTAGGAGTAATGGCTGTGTGATAACCGTTCGCAATGCTTCAGTTGGAAATCGTAATTCCAATGGTTTGCGATCCACTTTAATAGTGCCTGTTCCCGGTCTTAAAAAGATTCGAGCAATTGCCTTTTTACGACGTCCCGTACCGTAGTGTCCGTGTAGTGGCACGTTAGAGAACCTCAAGGACTGAGGGTTTTTGCGCGGCATGTGGATGGTCAGAACCGGCGTAAACCTTTAACTTACGATACATCGCAGCACCGAGTTTTGTTTTGGGAAGCATTCCCCGGACGGCAGATTCAACAAGACGAACTGGTTGATTTTTTCTAACTACCTTTAGCCGATCTTCACGCAACCCACCTGGATAACCACTATGACGCCGATAGAGTTTTTGCGTTTCTTTTTGACCTGTTAATTTCACTAGTCGAGCATTAATGATCACTACGTGGTCACCAGTGTCAATATATGATGTGTAATGAGGTTGGTGCTTACCTTGCAAGAGTCGAGCGGTTGTGGTGGCGATTCTACCGAGCACTTTTCCTTCTGCATCAATAATATGCCATTTCCGTTCTACGCCTTGAGGCTCATTTGAATCCGAACTCATAGATATCTTTTCTTCCTAACTGACAACTGCAACCCCTAAGGCTACTTATGATTTTCTCAACTGTCAAGAATTTGGCTTTTTTGAATTTTACTTGAGGGGCTTAAATCAGGCCTTCTCGCATCGACACACCTAAGTCTGCACGAGAGTTTAATTGCAAATTCACGGTGAACACTCGAATTGTGATAACTGATTCTATGAAAAGATACCACATGCCAGTTCTTCTATCGGACTTTCAAGCTAGGGTTCTCCGGCCTGAAGATATTGATTTATAATAGGTTTATCAGGTTAATTGTACAAATGTGTTCGCAGTCCTAGTGGCGACTCTGTATTTGTCCCGAGTGACCGTAATGGTTAGACAGAGGCCCTCTAGCTAGGAGTGCTCCTTTAATAGTTATATAGGGAATTAAGACTCAAACCAGGCGTTGTTAATGGATGCAGTCTTCTCCTTCGGAAAATAAAAAAGAATGTTGAGGTAAGTCAGTCGTTTAGTTCTCTAAGGGGGAAGGTTCGGGGTAATCGCAACATTGTCCTAACTCAAAATTATGATGTTGGCTCCATCTGAGAATTTGCAGGCACGTATTGTACAGGTCAGACGTAGTCTGCGTGAGACCTCTCTTGACGTACTGATAGTGCAACACCCTGCGAACGTAAGATATTTAACGAATTTTGATGGCAGTTCGGCAGTTTTGGTCTTAGGGCAGAACGAGAGCATATTCATAACGGATGGTCGTTATGATACAGCAGCGCGAGATCTCTTATCTTCCAGTTTTATCGATGAGAACCCTGCGCTTAAGTTGGTGACTCGTTCATATGATGAAGCCATTACGGAAGCTTTGCTGGATGTATCGGCTGTGCGAATTGGATTCGAATCCGCGCACTGTTCGCATCAACGTTTTCAATCTCTAACGGTTGCACTTAACGAGGCGACGGGCTCGAACATAAAAAATGGGGGAAATGATAATCGTCCTTTGCTGATTCCAACTAATCGTTTAGTGGAACGCATCCGAATGATAAAGGATGCGTTTGAGATTTCGGTTATCCGCACGGCAGCCACACTGTTGTCTGAAGTTGCGAAAAATGTTCTTTGTGATGTGGTAATGGGGCGATCTGAGAGAGAGACTGCACATCATATTGATAAGAAGATCCATGATATTGGTTTTGAGTGTCCAGCCTTTGACACGATAGTTGCGTCTGGACCCAACAGTGCCTTTCCCCACGCACGACCTGGTGACCGTAGAATCGGCACGGATGACCTGGTGCTGCTGGACTTTGGAGGGGTTTACGAAGGATACTGCGTCGATTTGAGTCGAACCGTCAGTATTGGTAATCCGAGTGCAGAGTTACGTCGACTGCATTGTGCTGTGGTCGAAGCGCAGGGTGCGGCGATAGCCAAGGTAAGTCCAGGTTGTTTGGCTAGTGACGTTGATACGGCAGCCCGCGATGTGCTCACCCATTATGGGTTGGGCGGTGCATTTTTACATGGTACGGGTCACGGTTTAGGACTGGAAGTGCACGAGGAACCACGAGTTGGTCGTAAGGGACCGGATCAAGCAGCCGCACTAGCTTCTGGATTGGATGGGCGCCTTGAAGTTGGTATGGTTTTAACAGTGGAGCCCGGTGCATACTTGCCTGGGCTTGGTGGAGCACGAATTGAAGACGATGTCCTGGTAACCCCAACTGGTTGTGAATTACTGACGGACGTGGATCGAATGCTGTGTAAAGCGGTTGTAGACTGAGCGAGAGGTGGATTGAATAGTAGGAGTTGCTGACGTGCAGAGGGAAGAATGACCCATGATGAATATTAGAGAAATCAAAAAGTTTATTGAAATGGCACGCGAATACAGCCTGTCCGAGTTCGAGATAGAGCAGGAGGGTATTCGTCTCCGTATTAAGTGGGGTGGAACTTCTTCTTTGTCGCACACAGTTCAAGACGAGATGACGGTTCCAGTAATCCCAGCATCCAAGGAACCAAGCACGGCAGAGGAGTCGAACCTGAATCAATTGTTGGTTGTGAAATCGCCGATTGTTGGGACTTACTACTCTGCTCCAGATCCCAAAGAGCCGCCTTTCGTTAAAGTTGGTGATAAGGTGCGACAGGGACAGGTTCTGTGTATCGTTGAGGCAATGAAATTGATGAATGAGATTGACTCAGAGTATGACGGTGAAATTGTTGATATTCATCTGGAGAATGGACAAGCAGTTCAGTATGGGGATCCTTTATTCAGCATTAAACCAGTTAAGGCTGATAGCTAAAGAGGATATAGGTTCTGTTCTGACAAACCGGCCGTTAAGGGTATTGCATGTTTAAGAAAGTTCTGATTGCGAATCGTGGCGAGATTGCCATTCGTATTATCTGTGCGTGTCGGGAACTTGGGATTAAGACTGTCGCTGTCCATTCAGAGGCTGACGAGGATTCATTGCATGTGCGTTTCGCCGATGAGGCTGTCTGTATCGGACCTGGGCGAAGTATTGATAGCTACCTTAATGTGCCGGCAGTCATTTCGGCAGCAGAAATTACCGGGGCCGATGCCATTCATCCAGGTTACGGCTTCCTTTCTGAAAGTGCGTACTTGGCCGAAGTGTGCGAGGCCTGTAACATTCGTTTCATTGGTCCCAACCCGAATGTTATTCGCTTAATGGGTGACAAAGCTCGGGCTCGCCGGGCGATGAAGAAAGCCGGTGTGCCAATCTTGCCTGGTAGTGATGGACCTGTCGAAGACGAAAAGATGGCGATGGCTATCGCTGATGACCTCGGATATCCCGTAATGATCAAGGCTACAAATGGTGGTGGTGGTCGGGGACTGCGTGTCGTGTGGTCTGAACAAGAGTTGACGAAAGCTTTCACGATGGCCCGCCGGGAAGCTGAAACGGCTTTTGGCGTTGGAGAAGTTTATCTTGAAAAGTTTATTGAGGAACCGAGACACATCGAATTTCAAGTCTTAGCTGATCAATATGGCGCCACTGTGCATTTAGGCGAGCGAGAATGCTCGATCCAGCGCCGTCATCAAAAATTGATTGAAGAGTCACCTTCAGTTGCGATTACACCTCGTCTTAGAAAAAAGATGGGTAAAATCGTTGTGGATGCGGCTAAAGCAGTATCGTACCGCAATGCTGGGACCTTTGAGTTCTTGCTAGACAAGGAGGGACGTTACTACTTTCTTGAGGCAAATACTCGGTTGCAAGTCGAGCATCCCGTAACTGAAATGGTAACGGGCTTGGATATTGTGAAACTACAGATTCGCATCGCGGTGGGTGACCATCTCGGTTTTAAGCAAAGCGATATACAGATGCAGGGACATGCTATTGAGTGCCGTGTGAATGCCGAATCGCCTAATACATTTGTGCCATCTCCTGGAGTTATCGGTACCTTTAATGTGCTTGGGGGACCGGGGGTAAGGATAGACACCTTTGCGCATGCTGACTGCACCGTCTCTCCTCTTTACGATTCCTTAGTGGCCAAAATCATTGCCCATGGTCGGGACCGGGATGAGTCGATAGCCAGGATGCGCCGTACGCTTGGGATGGCAGTTGTGACGGGTATTGAAACGACGATTCCTTTGCACCTTGACATACTCGCAGATGCTGGATTCCACACTGGTGACATTAATACGGGATTTTTAGACCGCTTTCTCGTCAATCGTACGAACGAACGGAGTACGGCCACTGTTTAGTCGCTGGTTCAACCCCTATTTTATTTGACCGCAACGTGGATTTTTCCCGCCTGTATGCAATCGTTGATGTTGATTTAGCCGACGGTTACGGTTGGAGTCCAACTGATCTTGGAGAGGCGATTATTAAGGGCGGAGGGCGCTTATTACAAATACGCGCAAAGCGCAGCAGCAGCGAATCGTTCTTGGCCTGTGCTGATTCACTTGTCGATCTTGCCCGTCCTTCTAATACTTCAATTATCGTTAATGATCGGGTCGATGTTGCGAAGCTTTCTGGGGCGTCTGGTGTTCATGTTGGTCAAGACGATCTCTCCGTTTCAAGAATTCGAAGAATATTAGGAAATGATGCAGTTATTGGGCTCTCCACCCATTGCCGTTCGCAAGTAGATCTTGCAGTTCAAGAGTCGGTTGCATATATAGCTGTAGGTCCGGTGTTCGCGACCAGAAGCAAGGAAACGGGTTATGAACCGGTGGGACTGGAGTTGGTGCGTTATGCTGCTAGGCAATGGCCGCAATCCATTATCGTTGGTATTGGTGGAATTACCTTAGAGCGTGCGCCTTCGGTGATCGAGGCCGGCGCGAATGCCGTTGCCGTTATTTCAGATCTGTTAACTGACGGTGATCCAGAGAGACGGACTCGCGCGTACCTTGAACGCTTGTATCAGTAACAAGCGCGTAAGTGGGTCCCACTCACTAGGACTACACACTGTCTTTTGCGAAAAATTGCTTGGTGAGCTTACTCACCGTACCCACGAGAAACATTAGTCCGATCAGGTTGGGGAATGCCATAAAACCGTTCAGTAAAGTACCAACGGCCCAGACAAGGGGCACCGGAATAATGCCGCCCACCAGAACAAGCACGGTAAAGACAGCTTTGTAAGCCTTAATCCCGCCGGAACCAAACAGAAACTCAAAACATTTTTCACCATAATAGGCCCAGCCAATTAAGGTGGAAAATCCGAAGAAGAAGGAGCAAGTTGCTACTATTAAGGCTGCTCCTGGGATGGTTGTGCCCATGGCGGCAGCGGTAAGGGAGCCGCTGGCGTTTTGGAAAGCCGGGTCACTCCATAGCCCAGATGACAGGATAATAAAAGCCGTCATTGAGCAGACGAGAATCGTGTCTATGAATACTTCAAAGACACCCACTAGACCTTGCTCGACGGGATGATCCACGTCGGCAATTCCGTGTGCAATGGGAGCGCTCCCAAGGCCCGCCTCGTTAGAGAGGACCCCACGGCTCATACCAGTTGCGATCGCCTGTTTTACTCCGACACCAACGAATCCTCCAATGGCAGCAGCTGGCGAAAAAGCCGAACTCAAGATTAATGAAAAGACACTTGGTAATTCGCCAGCATTCATCACGACGTAATATACCGCTGCCGTAACATACACGACAATCATGGTAGGAACGATTGCCTCGGCGACTGCTGCGATTCGTTTAATCCCGCCGAGTAGCACCCCACCAACGCAAGCAGTGATGAGCAGACTCGGAACCCAGACCGATACTTCGAGATTGAAGATGTCTTTTGCAGCGAGTACGAACGAATCGGCAATGGTGTTTGATTGCGCCATATTGCCTGTGCCGAAAAGCGCGGCAGCCATACCAAAAAAAGCAAAGGCATAGGCAAGCACCTTCCCGAGCGCTTGGTTTGGGATACCTCTCGTAATGTAGTACATGGGACCGCTTGCCAGTTCGCCAGTTTCTCTAGTTACCCGGTAGTGGACAGCGAGCACAGCTTCTGCATATTTAGTGGCCATGCCAACAGCAGCGCAGACCCACATCCAGAAGATTGCGCCAGGTCCCCCGACAGTAATGGCCGTTGCAACCCCACCAATGTTACCGTTGCCGACTGTTGCTGCCAAAGCAGTTGATAATGCTTGAAACGGTTTAATGGTTCCCTCTTTGGAGGACTTTTTCTGGAATGCACCTTGCAGTGTGGTACGTACCGCGATCGGGAATCGGCGAATTTGTATCACGCCAGTGCGGATGCTGATTAATAAACCTACAAGTACCAACACCGTCGGCATAAAAAATGGCTGCCAGACGAATCCATCAACGGTGATTACCTGACTGGTTAGGTTTGCTAAATCCATCCTTAGAGTCCTCCTAGTGGCTGTTTGCGAGTCAGTAGCACTTTAAACGATCATCGACCTAATATTCATAAAAATGATCACAAAAATAGCAACGGGACACGCGTAGCGGACCATCCAACCCCAGAGCTTGGGATTGGGGAACCAGGCTTGCTCAGCCAATAATTCCTCTAGGGCGCTATCGATGCGCCAGACATAACCGACGAATATTGCTGTAATAAGGCCTCCAATTGGAAGGGCGAAGTCGTTCCAGACTGTAATCATGAGACTTTGAAAGTCCATGCCAATGCCTGGTAAATTGCTAAAGAAACTTGAGGCACCCATCGCTAGCGCTGAGGGCACCGCGAGAGCAAAAGTAGCGGTTGTCACAATAAGGACTGCCCGCTTTCGACTCCAACCATGACTGTCGATAAAGTGTGCGACCGGCACTTCCAGCAGTGAAATGGCTGAAGTAAGTGCTGCCAATGCAAGTAAAATAAAGAAGGCCGCTCCAAAGAACTGCCCGCCAGGGAGAGTGGCGAATAGTCGTGGTAACACCATAAAGATGAGTCCCGGACCGGTGGAAGTTGGGTCAAATCCAGGAATTGAAAATCCAGACGGGAAGATCACGAAACCAGCCAATAGGGCAAGACTAGTATCCAGGGCTACAACCATGATCGCCGATTTTGCGATACCTTCACGCTTGGTGAGGTAACTCCCATAAACCAGCATTGTTCCAAGACCTAAACTCAAGGAAAAGAACGCCTGTCCGAGTGCCGCATTCAGGGCGCCGAAACTCATCATCTTGCTGAAATCTGGTTTCAAGTAGTAGGCAAGACCTTCGGCAGCGCCAGGAAGCGTGCTGGCGTGCCAAGCCAGCACGATCAGTAAGATGGCCAGCGCTGGCATCAATAACTTCGACACACGCTCGATACCAGCACGAATACCGCCAAGGATGATACCGGCAGTCGCGGCAAGCATCACGAAGGTAAAGAATAAACTTGAAGGAGCATCACTGGTAAAATTAGTAAAGAATGTGGCACTTTCAGCCGCGTCACCACTGACTGCACCACTCGCACTGAACCAAATGTAGGCGAGGGCCCACCCTGCTATGACAGAGTAGAACGATAAAACACCAAATCCCGCTGCCACACCGAGTCCACCCGCCATCCACCAGCGTGTGCCAGGTCGAAGCTTGGCGTAAGCACCAACTGGATCGCTCTGAGTGCGTCGACCGATTGCCAATTCCGCAATCATGATAGGGAGACAGATGAATACCACACAGACGAGATAGACGAGCACAAACGCAGCACCACCGTTCTCACCAACTCTCGTCGGAAACCCCCAAATGTTACCGAGGCCGACTGCTGATCCAGCTCCAGCTAGGACGAAGCCAACTCGCGATCCCCACGTGCCTCGGTCTGACATTGACATTTTTCCTCCAGTGGTTGCCTTAATAAATGGTGCGCTGCAGATTCTACTTAAATAAGCCTTGCAGCCCAAATGCAACGTTTTGGGCCTATTTGACCTAGTCGGATACTAGTCACTACAATTGCTTTAGTTGAAGTTGAGTGTAACCTCGTCCTTCCATTTTGTTTTCGAGAGTTTCCGCAAACCTAATGTCCGCTAGCATACTTGATGGTAAAGGGTTAGCCGCAACGATCTGTGAAGAGCTGATTCCACGGATCGATGACTTCCTACGTTCTGGCGGCAGGCCTCCCCAGCTTGGCATCTTGTTAGTTGGTGACAATCCAGCTTCGGAAGTGTATGTGCGTAATAAGCGGCGTATGGCGGAAGAGCTCGGCTTGGACGTCGACCTGGTGCACTTACCGGCAACAGCTTCATTGGATGAGGCTAAACTGACTATTAACCGTTTCAACGAGAGTGAATCTCACGATGGGATTCTCGTGCAGGTGCCAATCCCCTTGGGATGGGGGAGTGATGCAAGCAGGGAATTGTTTGAACAAATACATCCAGCCAAGGACGTTGATAGTTTTCATTCCATTAACGTGGGCCGACTGATGCAGAACCGAGCGACTCTGATGCCCTGCACCCCATCCGGGATTATCGAGTTACTTTTGAGGTCCGAGATTGCTATCGAAGGACAGCATGCGGTGGTACTGGGACGAAGCGAGATCGTTGGAAGACCGCTTGCCATGATGTTGCTTCATCGACATGCGACTGTGACGATTTGTCATTCACGCACCCCTAACCTCGCTTCCATTGCGGCGACTGCCGATTTACTCGTAGTGGCTGTTGGACGTCCAGTGTTTGTGACACACGACTTCGTAAAACCTGGAGCGACGGTCATAGACGTTGGTATAAATCGAATCACCGATCCTGATCTGGTATCAACTCTTATTGCAGCAGATTCTGTCAGGTGGAAAGCGTTTAAACAGCGAGGGTCGATGCTTGTTGGCGATGTTCATCCTGATGTGCAAAAGGTTGCGGGCGCCCTAACACCAGTACCTGGAGGTGTTGGACCACTTACTGTTGCGATGTTAATGGTGAATACGGTTGAGGCGGCGACCGCTCGATTGCTTTCGAAAACTTCCTGACGAGTGTGTGACCTTTTATAGGTCACGAAAGATCTGCTCAACTTGTTTGTGGGTATCATCGATTGAATCATCCGTACGGATGACAATGTCAGCACGTGCAATCTTCTGTTCTGTGGTCCACTGAGTTGCTATTCGTTGTTTAGCCTCCGACTCAGTGATGCTGTCGCGAGCCATCAATCGCTCAAGTTGTATCTGAGGGTCGCAGGAGACAACGAGGATACGTTTGAATTCCTTGTCGTGTCCGGTTTCGAACAATAGTGGTATGGCCGCGATCGCGGCAAGTTTGCCATTTGTTTCACATTCGAGCAGCCAGTCTTTAATAGCCGAGTGCACACTAGGATGGATAATGGATTCAAGGGTTTTCCGTGCGGCAGAGTCGACAAACACCTTTTTTCCAAGTGTCGTGCGGTCGATTCGGCCATCATCTCTCAAAATGTTTGTTCCGAAACGAGTCACGATTTGAGTGAAGGTTTCCGTTCCAGGCTGGACAGCTTGCCGCGCTAGAAGATCAGCATCTATAGTTGGTAGGCCTAGAGACGCGAAGTGGGCAAGAACGACACTTTTCCCTGTCGCGATGCCGCCAGTCAATCCAATTGTGAGCATAATTCAAACCGAGAACTCGCTTTAGTCTGCAGTCTATTCACGAGGTTCAGCGTCTTCTGTTTCAGCTGGGGCAATAATCTCTTCCAAGAAAGTATTCCACTCGTGACAGTTCGGGCACTGCCAAAGTAGCTCTGTGCTTCGATATCGACATTGCATGCAGATGTGCGGGTCAAGGTAAAAGATCGATTTCTTGGTCAGTTCCATATAACGCTTGACGAGAATCGATTGGAGTTGGAGCTCTATTAAGACGTTCCAAATAGTTTGATGTATCGAAAGCGAGTGCGGGTTGTAGATGATCGCTTCAAAAAGTATCTCTAGAGCGTTTTCAGCATCTTTCTGTTCGAGCAAGTGTCGTCCCAAAGCTAGTCGTGCTCGCCAATCTTTTTTATTGGCGTTGATGAGGTCCTGACACAAGGTCTGAAATTTGTTTAATGACCCAAGTTGTGAATAAATTTCTCTTAGCCGATCAAATACGAGATACGCTCGATCTGGTGCGACACCGACAAGGCGCTCCCACGTCTCAGCAGCACCTGCTACGTTACCCGATATCAGTTGGGCATCACCAAGATGTAAATAAGCGGGGATAGTTTGTTCGCTGAGTTCGATTGCTGTTTCGAAATAATGTTTAGCTTCCACGCGATTTTGTTGTTGTTGGGCAACTAGTCCAAGTTCATTTTTGAGAAAAGCTAGAATAGGCTTGTTTTCATGGGAATCATTGTTATCGAGTGCCATCGCTTTTTCACGAGCATTATGTGCTAACTGCCATTGATGTTGTTCCTCGTATAGTTTTTCCAGATTTATTAGTGCGTACCGATTGTTCGAATCCAGTCGAAGTACTTCGTCGAAGGCCTCTAGGGCTCTATCTAGAAATCCACCTCTCTTGAAGTCTAATCCTAGACAAAGTAGTACGTAGGCGTGCTCAATGGTGTTTAAGTTGGGTCTTTGCAATAGTTTTTGATGCATATGGATTGCACGGCCAACTTGACCCTTTTCTCGGTAAAGATTTCCGAGAATCATGTGAATTTCGATGGCCTCCGTGTCAAGACTAATCGCTTTCTTGAGCTCCTCTATTGCTAGATCGGGTTGGTTGGAAACCATAAAGTTTAAACCGAGTATGTAATGAGGGGATTGTTTTGTTTTCCTCCGATCAATCCAGCGACCTCCTCGGAGTTTGTAGCGCTCCCAGAACTTACCGATGGTGATTCCAGCCAATAAGGTAAATAGAATGACGAGTATTAATGAGGAGCCAGTAGCCATTAGTCGGTCGTTGTTTCAGAGTGCTAGAACAGTTCTGTTCGCCAAAGGTCGTGTAGGTGTAGGACTCCCTTAATGGTGTTTTCGTGATTCACCACAACAACGGACGTGATCTTGTGATCCTCCAGAACCTTAAGTGCCTGAACTGCGAGCATGGTAGGTGGGATTGTGATCGGTTTCTTGGTCATAATGTCGGCGGCAATATTCTCGAGAATGGTTTGGTTGTCTCCCATATGTCGACGCAGGTCGCCGTCTGTTATAAGGCCAAGTAAGTGATGGTCATTATCTGCTACACAGGTCATCCCTAATCCCTTACTTGACATTTCGTAAATCACATCACGCATCGGCGTGTTATATGTGACGCAAGGTAGCTGTTTCTCTGTGTGCATTAATTGGTCGACGTTCATCAGTCGTTTGCCGAGTTTTCCACCGGGATGCAGATTGGCGAAGTCTTTCTCGTGAAAACCTTTCCGAACGAGTAGGGCCATTGCGAGGGCATCGCCTAACGCTAATGCTGCGGTCGTGCTTGCCGTAGGGACTAAATTAAGAGGGCAGGCTTCCTCGCTGACATGACATGAGAGCGTTACATCGGCAGCTTGACCGATGGGAGATTCTGGATTACCTGTGATTGCAATTAATTTGGCGTCAAGTCGCCGGATCGCTTCGAGTAATCTAATAATTTCCTCTGTTTCGCCACTGTAAGATAAAGCGAGTACGACGTCATCATCTTGAACCACACCGAGGTCGCCATGAATGGCTTCTGCTGGGTGTAGGAAAAATGCCGGTGTGCCCGTGCTGGCAAGGGTGGCTGCAATTTTCTTGCAGATAATGCCTGACTTGCCAACCCCAGTTACAATGACACGTCCACGACACGTGAATAGGCAGTCAACGGCTTCTCTGAACTGACCGTCAAGGCCTTCGATTAGGCCAAGAATGGCAGCAGCTTCTGTTTCGAGAACCTTACGCGCCAACTCTTGTTCACCGTCGGCACCTTTGTTCGATAGGTTGGCTGCCATGCTTGCTTCGTTGAGATTATCTTTCTCCACAGATCATCGTCAGGCTGATTAATCTAACCTGCTCCTTAGTCGTCTTTACGTGATGCCACTGAGAGTCGTTTTAATCGAATTACCAACGATTCCAATTGATCAAGTGGGCAAGCGTTCTTGCCGTCACTTTTAGCTTGGTTCGGGGAATCGTGAACTTCTAGGAATACGCCGTCGACTCCAGCTGCCACGCCTGCAGATGCTAGGGACGTAATAAATTCAGCTTGCCCAGAAGAGGCTCCTTGCCCACCTCCAGGCAACTGCAAACTGTGGGTGATGTCGAACACGACCGGGTAGCCTAATGTGCGTAGCATCTGGAAACTACGCATGTCCACTACAAGATTGTGATATCCAAAAGTTGTACCTCGCTCTGTCACGAAAACCTTATGATTTCCAGTGTGCACGACTTTTTCAATTGCATGCCGCATATCATCTGGAGCAAGAAATTGACCCTTCTTGAGATTAATCGAACAGCCAGTCATTGCTGCAGCCGTTATCAGGTCAGTTTGACGTGAGAGAAATGCAGGAATTTGTATAACATCTACCACCTCAGACACGAGTTTCGCCTGTGTCGGTTCGTGGATGTCGGTCAAAATCGGGACTCCCAATTCTTGCTTAATCGCGGCCAGGATCCGTAAACCTTCAGTCAGTCCAGGACCTCGATATGAATTCACTGAAGTGCGATTTGCCTTGTCAAAAGATGCTTTGAAGATAAACGGAATCTGTTGGCGTTCCGAAATGTCGTGAATCTGTCGTGCTAGAGTTGCCGCGTGGTTTTCACTTTCGATGACACAAGGTCCGGCAATGAGTACCAGCTCAGTACCGCCAAGCCTGACCTGTCTATCAGGAACTCCAAGCTCAATTTTTTGCACCTGCTTATTATAGACCGCTTAACCCTAGACTCATGTAGCAGGGTCAAGCAGGCTTAGCCTAACAAGTGCTAAACAGTCCTAAATTCAGGAGGCTGTCGCACTTTTTGGGATGGATGATAGTGTCCCGTCTAGCTTGTGCTTGTGACTTGCTTTTACGAAACGATCGAAGAGAGGATGCGGACGAAGTGGCTTCGAAGTAAATTCCGGGTGGAACTGGACAGCAACGTACCAGGGATGGGAAGGCAATTCGAGAATTTCCACAAATTTTCCGTCTGGAGACCGCCCAGCGATGCGCAGTCCGTGTTTAGTCAGAATAGGTTCGAATTCAGGATTGAATTCGTAGCGATGACGATGACGTTCATGGATCACGTCGAGGCCGTAGGCTTTATGTGCAACGGAATCGGGTTCTAATTGACAGGCGAATGAACCAAGGCGCATCGTTCCACCAAAGTCTTCGACATCAACAAGATCTCGAAGTTTGTAAATAACCTTATGAGGTGCATCGGGTGAACACTCAGTTGAATCTGCCTCATGTAGACCACACACTTCTCTGGCAAAGTCGACCGCGGCCCATTGAAAGCCATAACAGATACCGAAATATGGAATCTGTTGATCTCGCGCAATACGGGCGGCAGCCATCATTCCTCGGCTTCCACGACTACCGAATCCGCCAGGCACAAGAATTCCATCTGCACCCTCTAGGGAACGTTCTCCATCAGAGGATTCAAGAGCCTCAGCTTCAATCCATTTGATGGAGATTTGCAGATGATTGTTGAACCCGGCGTGGTATAGCGCTTCATTCAAACTTTTGTACGAGTCTTCATACCCAACGTACTTTCCGACTACGTGGATGACTAGATTATCTTTTGGATGCCGAATTCGCTGAACTAGCTCTTCCCAAGGTTTCATATTTGGCAATGTGCTGGGAAGGTGTAAATGTTTCAGAACGATTTTATCGAGTCCTTCTTCAGCAAACACAAGCGGCACTTCGTAGATGTTCTCGACATCCCTAGCAGTGATCACAGATTCCTCATCTACGTCGCAGAACAGTGCAATTTTTGCCTTGATATCTTGTGACAAAACTCGATCCGTTCGACACAATAAAATGTCTGGTTGGATCCCGATTGACCGCAAATCCCGAACACTATGCTGGGTAGGTTTTGTCTTCAATTCACCAGCGGTTCCTATAAATGGAACCAAGGTTAGGTGGATATATAAGGTGTTCTGACGGCCGATGTCTTGGCGCAATTGTCGGATTGCTTCTAGAAATGGTTGACTCTCAATATCACCAACGGTACCCCCAATCTCAACGAGCACTATGTCGGCTTCTTTGGACACACTTGTAACACTGCTTTTAATTTCGTTCGTGATGTGTGGGATGACCTGGACGGTGCCACCAAGGTAATCACCGTGACGCTCTTTTTGAATGACTGATAAATAAATTTTTCCGGTTGTCCAATTATGGTCTTTGGTGGTTACGGTATTTGTAAAACGCTCGTAATGGCCAAGATCTAGGTCTGTTTCGGCGCCGTCTGAGGTCACATAAACCTCACCATGCTGGTAGGGACTCATGGTCCCTGGATCGACATTAATATATGGATCAAATTTCAGCATCGTGACTTGGTAACCGTGGCCCTCTAATAGCGATCCGATAGATGCTGCCGCCAATCCCTTGCCAAGTGATGAGACGACACCACCAGTGATAAAAATGTATTTTTTTGCACGATCATTAGTTTTCAGCATAGCTTGGCTCATAAGCGGGTCTCACTCGAGTCGTTGATGGAACGGAGAACTTCTTCCACATCTTCCGGAGTATCAACGGCTACAGAATCGAAAGTGGTTTCTACAGTTCTGATGCGATATCCATGCTCTAAAGCGCGTAACTGTTCAAGCGATTCAGATTGCTCAAGTGGAGTTGGTGGTAGTTGTGTCAGTTCCAAAAGGGTGGTGCGCCTGTATACGTAAAGACCGATATGCTTGTAAATGGTTTGAGAAGGAGTCGTTCCATTGTGCTGCCCAACGGGGGTACGAGAAAAGTATAGAGCGTCACCATTGTGATCGGTTGCAACCTTAACCACGTTAGGATTGTGCAGTTCTTTCGTGTTATTGATGCGTCGTCGAAGTGTCGAAATATTCACGCTTGAATCCGTTACAAATGGTATCAGTGCTTGTTCGATCATTTCTGGTTCAATGAGCGGTTCGTCTCCCTGGATATTAACGATAAGGTCACACGTTAAGTGTTCGGCGACTTCAGCAAGACGGTCGGTGCCAGTCTTGTGAGTCGCACGTGTCATGCAAACTTCGCCACCAAATGTCTCCACACTTTCACGAATTCGTTCATCATCTGTTGCCACCAGAATTCTATCGAGTGAAGGGGCCGCAGCAGCACGTCTATAGACGTGTTCGATCATTGGCCGTCCAGCGATGTTTATCAGTGGTTTTCCAGGAAACCTCGTAGAACCGTACCGAGAAGGAATGATGGCGATAATCGACAATGCTGAAGCCGGATGGGATAGCGGCTCCGTTCCTGTTACAGGGTGCACGATGAATATTACCACAGATGCGCCCTGCTAGCGTTACATTGCAAAGGTGGAACTGAATGATTGTTAGATTGGAATGATGTTCACTTTGCGGATCATATTCGTACTAATTCGGCACTTTTTATAGCCGGATTCGCTAGCAGTGCCTTGATAACCGCACCATCAGTTTTTAGTTCTTCGGTGTTCGTTGATTCATCGATATTCACGACGGCAACGGCTCCTGTTGAATCACGACCGAGAGCGAATTGGGCAATATTTATGCCATGTTCTCCAAGGACCGCACCTATAGTACCAACAACACCTGGTTCGTCGAGATTACGAATTACTATGCTGGTTCCTTCGATGGAAGCTTCAATTTCAACACCGTCGAGGAGCACAACCCTGGGACCACCATGCTCGAAGAGGGCACCCTCAACCCATAACTGTCCAAGGGAAGTCTCAAGTCTCACGGCTAAAAGACTGGTGAAATCTCGAGGTCGGGTACTATGCGATTCAATTACCTCTACATCGCGGTCCCGAGCTAATGCGCGCGCATTAATTAATGAAACGGTTGTTGACAGCATAGTCTTGAAAAGTCCCATCAATACAGCACCGACAAGTAGCTCATTCTTTCCTGTTGCCAATTCACCGTAATATCGGATACTCACTGTTTTAATACGGCCTGTTGCTAGTTGTGCCACGAAAGCACCAATCTTTTGAGCCAAGTTGACGAATGGTTGCAAGCGCTGGGTTTCTTCAGGTGCAATTGCTGGAAAATTAACAGCATTACGGATGATGCCTAAGCGAAGGTAGTCTCTGACACCAGCGGCAGCCTCCACACCGACGAGTTCTTGGGCCTCTTCGGTAGAACCAGCAATGTGTGGAGTAGCCACCACCTCAGGTAATGTAGTGAGACGGGTTTCGGCTGGAGGTTCTTGAGAGAAAACATCAAGTCCGGCGCCACCGATGTGTCCTGACTCTATAGCATCAGCTAGGGCGGTCTCGTCAATTAGACCACCACGAGCAGTATTGATTAATCGCAAACCAGGTTTGCATTTGCGAAGTCGATCCGCATCAAACATATTGAATGTGTCAACACTGGATGGCACGTGTAAACTCAAAAAATCTGACTGTGTGCATAACTCGTCGAGAGATACCAGCTCCACGTTGAGATTTCTTGCTATCTCTTCAGAAATATAAGGATCGTGGGCTAGGACTCTCATACCGAAGGCTTGTGCTCGAGACGCGACTTCCTGTCCAATTCGGCCTAGCCCGACAAGGCCTAAGGTTTTCCGCCAAAGTTCAGTTCCTAGCAGTTCTTGTTTTGTCCATGCGCCTTTCTTCATATCAGCGTCGGCTCGTGCTATGGATCGTCCTAGTGTCAATATCAGGGCGCAGGTGTGTTCTGCAACACTGATGCTGTTAGCGCCTGGTGAATTCAACACCAGAATACCGAGTTCACTTGCAGTCGTGAGGTCGATGTTGTCGACCCCTGTGCCAGCCCGTGCAACGACTTTGAGATGGGAAGCTGAAGAGAGCAGAGTGGCGTCTACTTGTGTTGCACTTCGAATTATCAGGCCTTCCGCATTTTTCAAGCTCTTAATGAGTTCATCTTGAGACGATCCCGTGAACACTTCAACCTGCCATCCCTCTCGGCGTAACAAATCCATAACCGAATTTGAGAGTCCATCGACGATGACGATTTTGGAAGTTTGCCCGACTTTGGTGGTGTTAGTCGGGATAATTCTTGTTACCTTTTCGTCATTAGTCATAATTTGGAGGTGAAGATTGTTTGGCTAGTACCCGGATATATTTGACAAGGTTTTGTAATTCCTCTGCATCGAATTTACTGTCGTACCCCCGCATGCCTGTTCGCGTGCCGTTGCGGATAACGGCTATAAGATCTTCATCGGTTCCACCCGTGCTCCAGATATCATCGGTTAGATCAGATGGAGGTTCTCTGACGAGACCCGCAAGTGGACCATCGCCGGAACCGGATTCACCATGGCAATCGGTGCACCATTCGATGTACGAGCGTTTGCCATCTTCTATCGACTCGTCAGCGCTTGATTCCGTTTTGTTGGGTGAGCTTTCTTGCAAGACCACTGTTTGCTTCATAGCAAACGTCTCTGTTTGAAGGACAGAGAGATACAAGGCTAGAGGTGCTAGTAGAACTGAAACCAATAACTTCTTTATCACTTGTTTAGGCCTTGGGTTCTCAGGACCCCTGAGAATTGATTAACGGCCCGACGTAAATACATGGCCGTACACACCGGAATGCTTACAGTATAATGTGAGTTAAGAGTTGGTATCGACCTTTGCTCAATGCATCTCGTTAGCACCATAGTGGTGCAAACCGCAGGAACACCCCTTATTGAAGCGGTGATTGACCTTGGACGTTATGTTTTCCACAGGGTTTTCCACAGAATCTGTGAACATTTCGAGATGTCTGACGGGTCAGTGACCTAAAGTGCAGAACCAATCCTGTGAACGGTAACTCGTAATTGAATCACTAATAACTTATGACTGAACCAACCAAATATACGCCGGACTCAGAAGGCGAAGAGATTACTTGGCAAAACGGTACCCTTGTGGTCCCCGACGTTCCCATCATTCCATTTATTGAAGGTGATGGTGTCGGACCTGATATCTGGCTTGCGAGCGTGCGAGTGTTTGATGCTGCAGTGAAGAAAATTTTTAATGGTCAGCGTCGCGTTGCGTGGCTAGAGGTGCTTGCTGGTGAAAAGGCTAACGCAGAGTTTGGTGAATGGTTGCCTAGTGAAACAATCGAGGCGATCAGAAACTATAAAGTTGCAATAAAAGGGCCACTTACGACACCGGTTGGTGGTGGAATTAGGAGCTTGAACGTAACCTTACGTCAGGTTTTAGATCTTTTTGCCTGTGTGCGGCCAGTTCGGTACATTACTGGAACACCGGCACCAGTTCGGCATCCAGAACGGATGAATGTAGTGATTTTTCGAGAAAACACTGAGGATGTTTATGCTGGGATCGAGTGGGCACGTGGTACACCACAGGCCGAGAAGGTTATTGAGTTTCTTTCGAATGAGATGGGGTGTCGGATACGTCCTGACTCCGGAATTGGCGTAAAACCAATGTCTGAGTTTGCTTCGCAGCGGCTAGTGCGCAAGGCGCTGCAGTACGCTGTAGCGAATGGTCGTAAGACTCTTACTTTGGTCCATAAGGGAAACATTATGAAGTTTACGGAGGGTGCTTTTCGGGACTGGGGTTACGAATTAGCGGAAAAGGAATTCGCCGAGCAGGTTGTGACCGAGCACGCAGTTTCAGGTGGCGCAGCCCGTAAAGGAAAGATTCTGGTGAATGACCGGATTGCGGATAGTGTTTTTCAGCAGGTTTTGACTCGGACTGATGACTACGATGTGTTTGCTACCCCGAATCTTAATGGTGACTATCTTTCTGATGCGTGTGCTGCACAAGTTGGTGGACTAGGAATGGCGCCTGGTGCGAACATCGGTGACGAAATCGCTTGCTTTGAAGCGACACATGGCACCGCACCGAAATATGCTGGTAAAGATGTCATTAACCCAAGTTCGGTCATCCTTTCAGGAGCTATGATGTTTCGGCATCTGGGGTGGAGCGAGGTTGCGGAACTCATTGAGTCTGGACTTGAGCGAACTATTCGCCAGAAAAAGGTGACCTATGATTTAGCCCGCCAGATGGAAAAGCCCAATAAGTTGAAAACTTCCCAATTTGCCGGGGCAATTATCAAGAATTTTTAGACACTTCTGAAGGTATTATTTCTATAAAAATCACTAATTCGTGAGGGGTGTTAGTTATGAATCGCAAAGTTACCGTCATCGGATCCGGTCACGTTGGTGCAACGGCCGCTCGAGGAATTGCTGATAAGGAACTAGCCGATGTTGTACTCCTCGACATACTGGAAGGTGTGCCGCAGGGCAAGGCCCTTGACATGCTCGAAGCGTGCCCAATCGAAGGATCTGACTCTCATGTGTTAGGTACGAATGACTATGCAGATACAGCGGGCTCTGACATTGTTGTGATCACAGCTGGTTTGGCGCGAAAACCAGGGATGAGCCGTGATGACCTGTTGATGAAGAACCATGCCATCATCAAATCGGTTACCGAGCAGGTAGTCCTTTATTCCCCGGACTGTATCATCATGCCAGTTACGAATCCGCTTGACGCTATGTGTCAGGTTGTTTATCGCGTGAGTAAGTTTCCTCGTGAACGTGTCATTGGTATGGCTGGTGTTTTAGATTCAGCGAGGATGCGGACGTTTATAGCTAGTGAACTTAATGTTTCGGTAGAGAATACTCACGTATTCGTGTTGGGGGGGCATGGTGACACGATGGTTCCGCTACCTCGTTATTCGACCGTAGCGGGCGTTCCTATAACAGAACTCCTTGATTCGAAAACGATTGACCGCATCGTCAAGCGAACTGCGAGCGGGGGAGCAGAGATTGTAAAGTTGCTAGGCACAGGTAGTGCATATTACGCGCCAGGGTCGGCCATCGTTGAGATGGTCGATGCAATTCTTAAAGATAAAAAGAAAATTTTACCATGTGCAGTGTTTCTGCAGGGTGAATATGGGATTCACGATTTATTTGTTGGTGTGCCTGTCAAGCTTGGTTCTCAAGGTATCGAGGAGATAGTGAAAATTACCCTCAGCGCAGAAGAACAAGCAGCCCTTGTGAAGTCCGCAGCTGCTGTGAAAGAACTCGTCGATGTGCTCAAAGTCTGAGCACTGAGATTCTAGGACAAAATTTTGAAGATTCACGAATACCAAGCAAAGGCTCTCCTTGCAAGTCAAGGAGTGTCGGTGCCTCGGGGAGCGGTGGCGTTTACACCAGGGGAGTCTAAGCAAATCGCTCAAGAGCTGGGAACTGCAACGCTCGTTGTGAAGGCTCAGATTCATGCTGGAGGTCGTGGTAAGGGTGGTGGAGTGCAAGTTGTCCAAGGTCTGAATGAGGTGGAAAGTGTGGCAGGCGAGATGTTGGGTTCATGTCTCGTCACCCACCAAACTGGACCTGCAGGACGAACGGTCTCTCGTGTCTTGATAGAAGAGGGACTTGACATTACGAAGGAGCTTTACCTCAGCCTTTTACTGGATCGCAGTCAAGAGTGTCTCGTGATGATAGCTAGTTCAGCTGGTGGGATCGATATCGAAAAGGTAGCAGTAGACTCTCCCGAGTTGATTACACGGGAAAGTATTCGTCTTGAAACCGGTGTGTCAGATGTTCAAGCGAGACAATTAAGCGCAGCTTTGGGTTTCGAAGAGTCACAGTTCGAAACCGCGGCTCAGGTAATGAGAGCTGTGTACGATACCTACACAATCAATGACGCGACCTTAGTCGAGATTAATCCGCTGATTGTAACTGGTTCTGGCCGAGTAGTTGCGCTAGATGCGAAGATTACCCTCGATGATAATGCGCTTTTTAGACATGCAAATCTTGTTGAGTTGCGTGACCTAGGTGAAGAAGAAAGGTTAGAAATTGAGGCTTCAAAGCATTCACTTAGTTATATTCGACTTGATGGGAATATAGGTTGCATGGTGAATGGTGCCGGTCTTGCTATGGCCACAATGGACATAATTAAATTCGCGGGTGGTGAGCCTGCCAATTTTCTAGATGTTGGTGGTGGGGCTAACGCAGGGCAAATCCATGAAGCGTTCAAGATTTTGATAAGCGATGAAAATGTCACAGCCGTACTTATTAATATCTTTGGTGGAATTTTGCGATGTGATGTCTTAGCGAAAGGTGTTATTGCAGCAGTCCGTGGCTTAGAAGTGCGTGTTCCTATTGTCGTTCGGATGGAGGGCACTAACGTTGATCAAGGTCGCGAACTGTTGAAGGATAGCGGATTGAATTTTTCGACCGCTTCAACTATGGCCGAGGCTGCCGACCGTGTTGTTGCACTCGCAGGGAAGGGTGAGGCCTAGCATGTCAATTCTCATCGACCAGAAAACACGTCTAATAGTGCAAGGGCTAACTGGACGTGAGGGAACGTTTCACGCAAAGCAGTCGGTGGCTTATGGGACGGCGGTTGTGGGAGGAGTCACTCCTGGGAAAGGTGGCAAAATTCATGAGGGCTGGCCAATTTTTAACACTGTGAGGGCTGCGGTTAGTGAAACGGGAGCGAATACTTCGCTGGTATTTGTGCCACCGGCGTTCGCCGCCGATGCGATTATTGAAGCAGCGGAGGCGGGCGTTCCTTTAATTGTTTGTATTACCGAAGGGATTCCAATTCTGGACATGGCTCGAGCGATGAGTGTCATTGATGACCAGGTCACTCGACTCATTGGTCCGAATAGTCCTGGACTGATTTCACCCGGGCAAAGCAAGGTCGGTATTATTCCAGGTCATATTTGCACTAAGGGGAGCGTAGGTATTATTTCGAGAAGTGGAACCCTAACCTATGAAGCTATTCATCAGATAACTGGTTTAGGATTGGGTCAGTCAACCTGTGTTGGGCTTGGTGGAGACCCACTGATCGGCACATCTTTTGTTGATGTGCTTGAAATGTTTAAGGTTGATGCCGAAACCGAGGCTGTAGTTCTCATTGGAGAAATAGGTGGAACAGCCGAAGAAGAGGCCGCCGCTTACATTCGGACCGACTTCGACAAACCTGTCGTTGGTTTCATTGCTGGTCAAACGGCTCCGCCCGATCGGAGAATGGGGCACGCTGGCGCTATTATCTCTGAAGGTAAAGGAACGGCTGTTGAGAAAATGGATGCATTAAGCGCATGTGGGGTTCGGGTCGTGACTAGTCCCGGTCTTATTGGAGAGGCCGTGATTGAGATGCTGGCTGCTTGAACCGTGACCCTATGGTGGTTTTTGGCAAAAACATTTATTCAAAACTCATAAAGCGGTGCCCAAGCCGTGTTATACTAAGCAGTTAGTAAGGGCGCAGCACGCTCCTGCATGATGTCTTCCGGTCCGAGAACGGTCGTTAGCTTCAAGTGGGTAATTGGGAAGGTCGCTGTCGCCGCTCTCGTGAAGGACAAAGCTGAATGTCGCTCCCTGATGCTGCGGTCGAGGATGCCGTAGCCCGTATGACCACCGGCCAGGTTGTCAACGACTTCAATATACAAATCTCTACGGTAAACGGGTCAGGTAGTCAAACGGCAAACCTCCTGTTAATGCGGGCCATCTTTCAGATGGGTATACCCGTTTCCGGCAAGAACCTGTTTCCTTCAAATATTGCAGGCCTTCCGACTTGGTACACGATTCGTATCAGTAAGGACGGTTACGTTGGACGTCAGCGCGACGTAGATTTCTTGATAGCTATGAACCGAGCGACGGCTCGAGACGATGTCATGGCGCTGCCACCTCGCGCTGCAGTGGTCTACGATGAACCGTTAGAGCTCAGTGGATTGCGCGATGACGTGAGTTTCTATCCGGTTCCATTTGACAAGCTAGTAGCTGAGGTGTGTTCAGATGCCAAGTTGCGACGGTTGGTTCGAAATGTCATTTACGATGGCGTTCTTGCGAAGATTCTTGGTGTAGATATGGCTCAGTTAGAACTGGCCTTGAATCGACAACTTGGACGGAAAGTAAAAGCTCTGGCTCTTAATCAGGCTGCTCTCCAGGCTGGTTTTGAGTTTGCCGATCAACATCTAACTAAGGAAGATAGGTTCAGCCTTGCACCGATGGATGCAACGCAAGGCAAAATTTTAATTGATGGTAACGCTGCCGCAGCGTTGGGTGCTCTTATGGCCGGGGTGACGGTCGTAGCTTGGTATCCGATCACGCCTTCGTCTTCGCTCTGTGAGACCTTGATTGAATATTTGCGGAAGTATCGGATTGATGCTGAAACCGGTAAGGCGACATTTGCGGTTGTTCAGGCCGAGGATGAGGTGGCTGCCATAGGGATGGCTCTTGGTGCTGGCTGGTCTGGTGCGAGGTCAATGACTTCAACATCCGGACCCGGCATTTCGCTGATGAGCGAGTTTGCCGGACTTGGATACTACGCAGAGGTGCCCACCGTTATATTCGATATCCAACGTGTGGGTCCTTCCACTGGATTGCCGACGCGTACCTCGCAAGGAGACATTCTAAGCACGGCTGTGTTATCGCATGGAGATAGTAAGCATGTGCTGCTATTGCCGTCGTCTGTGAAGGAGTGCTATGTGATGGCGCAACAGGCCTTTGATATAGCTGAACGCCTTCAGACACCAGTATTTGTCATGAGCGATCTTGATCTGGGTATGAATAATTGGATGTCCGAACCGTTTGATTATCCTGAGAAGCCGATGGATCGTGGCAAGTTGCTGGATGATGAGGTTTTGACCAAAATTGGCAAATGGGGTCGTTATAGAGATGTAGATGGGGACGGAATTCCGTACCGAACGATTCCTGGCGATGGTATGCCAACATATTTTTGTCGAGGTTCAGGTCATAACGAATTAGCAGAATACAGCGAGAGCGCCACGGACTATGAGGACAATCTTAAACGGTTGAATCAGAAATTTGAGACGGCGCGTAAGTTAGTGCCGGGATTAGTGGTCGAGCGAGCATCAGATGGTCCAATTGGTGTGATTGCTTACGGGTCCTCCCATTGGTCGACCATTGAAAGTTGCGATCAACTGGTTAAGATGGCAGGAGTCACCGTCGAATATGCCCGACTGCGTGCGTATCCTTTTTATTCGGACCTTGGTGAGTTTATTGATCGTCACGAGCGCATTTATGTTATTGAGCAGAACCGTGATGCGCAGTTATTAAGTTTGATGCGGATGGAGTTGTCACCGTCTCGATTGGTAAAGCTAAGAAGCGTATTGCATTACAGTGGTTTACCGATTGATGCTCAAACTATAACCGAATCTGTGCTTGCCCAGGAAGGTTGTGACTTGGAACCGGTAGAGGAGTCCTGATTCGTGGTCGATTGCAGTTTTAGTGACTAGGTTTCCGAAGTGCCCGGTCGCGTTAAATGTGAAGGGTAACGATGAGTACAACAACACCATCGCCTGGTAAAAAGAAAATCAATCGCATTGGTCTTGAGGTGCGGACATACCGAGGCGGAAAAACCACATTGTGCGCTGGTTGCGGTCATAATGCGATTTCAGAACGCATCGTTGATGCTTTCTTTGACATGGGTGTGGACCCAAGCAGTGTCATTAAATTATCCGGAATCGGCTGCTCGAGTAAAAGCCCAGCATATTTTCTTGGAGGCTCACACGGCTTTAATGCAGTTCATGGGCGGATGCCTTCTGTCGGTACTGGTGCTGTGATGGCAAACAAGAAGATGATTGCTATAGGGACTAGTGGTGATGGAGATACGGGGGCTATTGGAGTAGGGCAGTTCGTTCATATGATGCGCCGGAACTTACCCTTCATTTATATCATTGAGGATAATGGTTGTTATGGATTAACGAAGGGTCAATTTTCCCCGACAGCTGATCTTGGGTCTAAGCTCAAAACTGGCGTCGTTAACGACTTGCCACCTATTGATACCTGTGCTCTGGCTATTGAATTAGGGGCGACGTTTGTGGCTCGGTCGTTTTCTGGAGATAAAAAGCAGCTGTTAGCCATATTAAAGTCTGCTCTCAGCCACCGTGGAACAGCAATGATTGATGTTATTTCTCCCTGTGTTACGTTCAACGATCACGAAGGCTCGACAAAGAGTTACGCGTACGCTCGCGATCACGATGAACCATTGGGAGAAATCAACTTCGTTCCTTATTTTGAAGATATTGAAGTGGATTACGAGCCTGGCACCACACAAGAAGTTTCGTTACACGACGGATCAAAGATATTGCTCAAGAAACTCGATGAAAATTACGATCCAACTGATCGCTTGCAAGCGTTAAGAATTCTACATGAGACCGCTCGGCGAGATGAGTTTGCTACCGGGGTCCTCTATGTGGAGCCAGACAAGGATGATTTCATTGAACTCCTGAATCTAGTTGACGAACCTTTGGCTTCATTGACCGCGGACCGAATTCGTCCACCTCGAAAAGCGTTTAAAGAGATGATGGAGAATTTACGCTGAAGTAGTAACAACTACTAATCATGGAACGCACGTTAGCAATTATTAAACCAGATGCAGTCGGCAAAAAAACTGCTGGTCGCATTTTGGAACGTATCGAAACTGCCGGATTCACGGTGCGGAAAATGCAGATGGTGACATTATCACGTGCCGAAGCTGAAGGTTTCTACGCGGTCCACAGGGAACAACCGTTTTTTGAAAATCTGACAAGTTTTATGTCGTCTGGTCCAGTGCTCGTTCTAGTTCTTGAAGCAAGTGAGGCAATCAAGAAATGGAGAGATTTAATGGGGGCGACTGACCCTGCTCAGGCGGCCTCAGGAACCATTCGCCGTGAATTTGGACAGTCGATAGGGCAAAACGCTACGCATGGTTCCGATGGACCTGAAACAGCGATGTTTGAAATTAGTTATTTTTTTCCTGGTATAGACCTGACTTGACATTTACGGGACTAAACTAACGTGGGCAAGATACTTGTATTGATAGGTCTTGTTGTTACAGGTATTGGTGCTCTTATTATGATTGGCTTGCCACTTGGTCGCTTGCCTGGTGATTTGATCTTACGCCGAGGAAATTTTACTGTTTATATACCAATTGTTTCGTCGATTGTGTTGAGTTTGATAGTAACGTTGTTGTTTGCATTTCTGCGTCGGTGATACAAATTTAAGGGTCCAGAGGTATTATTCAGAGAACCAAATGTTATGACTATTAAATCCGATCGCTGGATTGCGCGAATGGTTAAAGAGCACGGAATGATCGAGCCATTTGTTGAGAGTCAGGTCCGTAGCGGAGTCATTTCCTATGGGGTGTCATCTTATGGCTATGACATACGAGTGGCGGATGAGTTTAAGGTGTTTACTAATATAAACAACACCGTTATTGATCCAAAAGCATTCGACCCCAAATCATTCATTGATATTACAGCTACTGAATGTATCGTCCCGCCCAATTCTTTTGCATTAGCAAGGACCGTTGAATATTTTCGTATTCCACGAAGTGTTTTAACGTTGTGTCTTGGCAAGTCGACTTATGCGAGATGCGGGATCATTGTAAATGTAACGCCGTTCGAGCCGGAGTGGGAAGGGACAGCGACACTGGAAATTTCAAATACGACGCCGCTTCCTGCCAAAATTTACGCGAACGAAGGCATTGCGCAGGTTTTATTCTTTGAAAGTGACGAAGTGTGCGAGACATCGTATGCCGATAAGAAAGGCAAGTATCAATCTCAACGGGAAGTAACACTACCAAAACTTTAATTTGCTGCTGCTGCGCTTTGACCGTGTTTCGCAGCTTGGGATAAAATTGGATGGTGATTAGCTAGTGGTTCGTCGTTCTTAAGTATCATCATGGAGAATCTGGACGAACCTCAATCAGATCATCGCGGTGAGGCTGATGAAGTCAAGTCGCCGACAATACCGGCGCTCGCTGCGCAGTTCTTTCTCATTCCACTGATTGTTGTTTCCACCGTTGTAGCGGTTTACTTCGGTTTTCGGGTTTTGCTTGATGATGAGCGAGCTCCATCGGAGTACCTCAACGATATTCGCGTTGGCGGTCGCGAGCGACGATGGCCTGCGGCATATGAACTGTCTCGTCTGATGGATGATCCAGACATTCAATTGGAGTATCCGGAACTCGGAAATTCACTGCTCCGAGCTTTTGAGGGTTCTGAAGGCGAAGATCCACGCGTTAGGAGATATTTAGCTTTAGCGGTTGGACGTCTACAGAGTCCACCGCCTGAAACAATTGAACGGTTGGTTAATGCGTTAGACGATGCTGACAGCGAAACACGCATCAGTGTAATTTGGGCATTAGGGTCACTTGGAGATGTATCGGTTGTTCCAGAATTGCAGCGTGTATATGGGTCGGATGACGCAGGGGTGCGAAAGATGGCAGTGTATGCGCTTGGCGCCATTGATGGTGATTCGCAGATGGTGACGCTGCGGACAGCACTGAATGATGTAGCGCCTGACGTCCAATGGAATGCCGCGATTGCACTTGCTAGGCACGGCAGCGATTATGGGCTTTCAGTGTTGCGGCGAATGCTAGATCGTGAATATGTCAAGAAGATTGTTGATCCAGAAACGGGAGCTGGGACTAACATTGATCCGGTGGCTGAGGTTATGATTAGTGGGCTTCAGGCAGTCAGCATGCTTGAGGCGACATCATTGCAAGCGGCCGTTGTTGAGTTGAGCAAGACTGACCAGAGTATGCAGGTGCGTCAGGCAGCGTTGGAAGCCCTCGACGTGCTGAGGCCTGAAAGTTAAAGGGTTGATTAGTTAAACTTTTATTTCCTTAAACATAGAGAACAGAGTCATGGTCGACGATTTGAAACCTCCAGCTCCAAATAATACGCCTGCTCGTGAGGCAGTGAAGCCAGCGGAAGGTGTCAATTTGTCTAGAAAGACAACTACCGCGGCAATAAAGAAGCCGGTTGGCAAAAAGAAGAAGGTCGCCGACGACACTTCACCCCTATTCTCTCGACGGTCATGGTTGGCGGTAGCTTGGGGCTCGTTTAGTGCGGCTTCTGCGGCACTGTTAGCGGCCACTGGTCGGTTTATGTTTCCGAATGTATTGAATGAGCCGCCTCAACAGTTCAAGATTGGGTTTCCCGACGAATATGCCCCGGGTGTTGATGAACGCTGGAAAGATCGTTTTGGTGTATGGATTGTGCGTACTCCTAGTGATGTCGTGCAGGAAGCTAGTGGATTTTACGCTTTACTGGTGACCTGCACTCATCTCGGTTGCACACCAAATTGGCTTTCGGCGGAATTAAAGTTTAAATGTCCTTGCCATGGGAGTGGTTTCCGACCTACAGGAATCAATTTCGAAGGCCCTGCTCCTCGGCCGCTTGAGAGAGCGAGAATCGTGATGGCTGAAGATGGGCAAATTCTTGTCGACAAAGCTAGAAAGTTTCAGTTTGAACTTGGCCAATGGACGGACCCTGAATCGTTTTTGAGAATATGAGAAAGAGTTCCAAGGGAAGCACATTCGTTAATCTGCAATTATTAAATTCGTGACTGACGGTTTTTATACTTATGGCTGATTCTAAAACTATTACTCCTAAAGAAAGTTTATTGGTTCGTTCTTGGAATTGGTTGACCGAAACACAGGTGTGGACTTCAGTCTTTCGGCACAATGCTCCAATTTCGGATCGCAATCGAGTTCTTGTAGTACTTTCAAATGTCTTCTTGCACCTCCATCCAGTACGGCTTCGAAAATCTGGTGTTAAGTTGCGGTACACGTGGTGCATGGGTGGGCTTAGCTTCTTCTTGTTTCTTTCACTAACATTTACTGGTTTGCTTTTAATGTTTTATTATCGACCGACTCTCGAATATGCCTACAGTGACATCGTAGGTCTACGGGAACACGTACCCCTTGGGATTATGCGAGAGCTACATCGCTGGGGCGCACATGCGATGGTCATTACAGTGTGGTTGCACATGTTCAGAGTCTTTATGACTGGCTCGTATAAGCCACCGCGTGAGTTTAACTGGAATGTCGGTGTGATCATGCTAGTGCTGACATTGCTTCTTTCTTTTACGGGTTACCTGCTGCCATGGGACCAGCTTGCAATATGGGCTATCACCGTTGGTTCAAACATGGCTCGTGCAACACCATTTCTGGGTCATGAGGGTCCCGGTGCCTCCCTTTTAGCTTTGGGTGATGTCAAATTGATTCACGCGGCGGATGATGCCAGATTTGCTTTGCTGGGTGGCACTTTTGTTGGGGAAGGTGCATTGCTCAGATTTTACGTGCTGCACTGTGTGGCATTGCCGCTTGTTATTGGGTTTCTAATGGCAATCCATTTCTGGCGAGTACGTAAAGACGGTGGAATATCAGGGCCGATGTGAGGAGTTTCTAACAGTAAAAGTTTCGCGAAATAAGGCTAGTCGATACTATGGACGCCATAAAGGACTTCTTTAATTTTTTTGCTGATCCACGTGTGTTTTTCACGTTAACTCTTTCCTTGCTGATACTTCTCGTATGGAAGCGAGAAACCTTTGCTTCAACGCGAGTTGGCTGGGGGCTACAGATTTTTTTAGCCGTCTTTTTTGGGTTTGGTTTATTCGATGAGAATTTCCGATTAATTATTGCTAAACCAGACAACGTTCCGATCGTCGCTCTAATCTTTTTACTCATCTTCTTTACCTGGTATTCGATAAGAGAAGGGGTGTTGAACGATAAGCGCATTGCAGATGGAAAACCTCCTATTGAGAAAGAAGAGGAGGGCCGCGTTTGGGTTTGGCCAGATCTGGTCTATACGGAACTTATTTGTCTTGTGTTGTGTTCAGTTGTTTTGATTCTTTGGTCGATACTACTGAAGGCGCCGTTAGAGCAGCCAGCAAATAGCGCTGCAACACCGAATCCGTCGAAAGCTCCTTGGTATTTTCTTGGATTACAAGAGATGCTTGTTTATTTCGACCCGTGGCTGGCCGGCGTAGTCTTGCCGAGTTTAATTATTGTTGGCTTGATGGCAATTCCTTACATCGATACAAATCCAAAAGGAAATGGCTACTATACATTTATCGAGCGAAAGGCTGAGATTACGATTTTCCTGTTTGGCTTCGTCGTTCTCTGGGCATCCTTGATTGTGTTGGGCACCTTCCTGCGCGGACCGAATTGGAATTTCTTTGGGCCCTTTGAATACTGGGATATTCACAAACTGGAAGCGCTTACCAATGTAAATCTGTCCGAGTATGTATGGGTGCGGGCGCTCGGTACCGGTATGCCAGATAATTGGTTTTTGAGGGAGTTTTTGGGCCTTGCCCTCACGGGAGTTTACGTTGTTGTGCTGCCAGTGCTGATGGCAAAAACATGGTGTAAACATTACTTGGAAAAGATGGGGCCAGTACGTTTCTATATCGGAGCGTTCCTGTTCCTATCGATGCTTTCGTTGCCTGTAAAGATGCTCGCGAGATGGTTGTTTAATTTGAAATACGTTGTAGCAATACCAGAATTCTTTTTCAATATTTGACGCGAATAAATAGATGATATGGCTGACAAGAGGTCAGTAGGACACGCATATAACATCGATTTTCTCAACGTAGTTTTTGCTGCGTCGAGTATCTTCCTGTTTATTTCGATGCTGTGGATGGTGTGGGACGACTATGACCGTGAATGGAAAGGATATCAACGCCGGTTTGTCCAACTTGAGATGGAAGTGACCCGGGCTAGTCTCGAGGCAGCTAATCAAGAGGTTGATACCAGAGTTATTAGTGAACTTGAGGCGAAACGCGCTGATGCTGAGGCGCGACTTGAGGTCCAGACCGAGCAAGTGTCAATCCTTCAAGATGAGTTGGACGGTGTGGGCGTGCAGTTGGACCTCGCGAATCAGTTATACCAGTTCGCAAAGGCAAATTACGACGTAGACAAGTACACTTTTGAGGTCGAGCGCGAGGAGGATCCTGATGCGCTAGGCTTGGACGCGACTCAGGCTGTAATCGAAGCGCAGTATGCAGAGTGGCTTGAATTGGGACTTGAAGTTGAACGATTGACTGCTGAACGTGATGGTTTGCGTGATGAAATAGCTGATTTTAGTAGGGAAGTTACCGATCTTGACGAGGAGATCGGCGCACTAACAGGCGAGTCTCGCAGGCTAAGTGAGCGTCTTGGGGCCATAGAACCAAATTTCCGAGACGAGTTTTTACTTAACGCTCCTCTATTGGATTTCATGGCGCCAACGATCACTGTCCAGCAGGTAGTGACACCAAACATCTTGGACGATGTTAATTTCACGCGTGTGCCGAAAATGGATCGGTGTATGACTTGTCACTTGGCGATCGACCGTGAGGGTTACGAAGACTACCCGCAGCCTTTTCGAACCCATTCAAATATGTCGACTTACGTGGGAAGTGCATCACCACACCCACTCGAACAGACGGGCTGTACTGTCTGCCATGAAGGTATGGGGCAGTCAGTTTCGTTTCGTGATGCTGCTCACACTCCAGTTAGTGAAGAACAGCTACATGCCTGGGAAGAAGCCTATAACTGGGAAGAGCCGCATCTCTGGGACTACCCCATGCTACCCTCCGGCATGGCGGAAGCATCGTGTGCCAAATGCCATGACAATGAAATTCATATTCCGGAAGCAAAATCCCTCAACTTGGCCTATGGGCTGTATGAGCGGGCGGGTTGTGCTGCTTGCCACAAGAGCGGCGGTTTTGAAGATCTCCGGAAGCCGGGTCCGAGTTTACGTAAGATTGACGTTAAGCTGACTGAAGATTGGGTGAAGACCTGGATCCGTAACCCTCAGGCTGTTAAGCCGACCACATGGATGCCTAGAGTCTGGTATAACTCGAATAGTTCTTCACCGGCTGATGCGAAGCGTAATGAAGTTGAAATAGAAGCAACAGTTGCTTACTTGTTTGCAAACTCTGAGAACCATGAGTTTGCAGTTCGTGTGCCACCACGAGGTGATGCGTTAGAAGGTCAGCGACTCGTTGAATCAGTTGGTTGTTTGGCCTGTCATGTTTCTGGTAATGAAACCAGAACCGACGCCGGCCCACGTCGGACATTTGGACAAGCTCTTCAAAATATTGGTGACAAAACTAGCTACGAGTGGCTTTTCGATTGGGTCCGTAATCCTGCCCACTTTAGTCCGGACACGTACATGCCTGATCTTAGGTTAACTGAGGGAGAAGCAGGAGACGTCGCAGCGTATCTCATAACGTTGACCGGAGACGGAGGGGTTGAGACTGTCGCTGAGTACGATCAGGCTTATCGCGATGACGTTCTGCTCGATTACCTAAAGGCTGTGGTGCCAACCGAGGAGGCCGAAGCAACGGTGGCGGCACTCTCTACGGACGAGCGGACTGTGGAACTCGGCCGGCGCGTTATTCAACGTTACGGCTGTTTTAGTTGTCACGATATCGCGGGTTTTGAAGACACTCAGCCAATAGGTGTTGAACTCTCTGAAGAAGGTACGAAGCTCATCGGCCAACTGGATTTTGCCTTCGTCGATATTCCGCACACCAAAATTGATTGGTTCTCAAACAAACTTGCTGATCCGAGAATCTATGACAGTAATCGGGTTCTGCAGCCGCTCGAAAAGCTGCGAATGCCGAATTATGACTTCAGTGACGAAGAGGTGCAGTTGCTGGTTACTGCTATCATGAGTTTTCAGCGTGAAGTGCAACCGAAGGGTTCGTTCTGGCCCCGTACGGCTCGCAATGAAGCTCTATCGGTCGGTCGCACTTTGGCGCGCCGAAGAAATTGTGTTGCGTGTCATCAGGTGGAAGAGGATGGCGGTGAGTATCGCGATCTTGTTGACGATCCCTCTCTGGCACCTCCACTTTTGACTCCTGAAGGGGCCAAGGTGAAGCCAGAATGGCTATATGCGTTCTTCAAGGCACCCATTCCAATTCGACCTTGGCTCGATGTTCGTATGCCAAGCTTTGCCCTTGAAGATGCTCACTGGAATCAAACACTCGACTACTTCGGTGCGATTTCCGACACGATTGGAGAATTTCGGCCGCAAGTGATCGTAAATGCTTCGAGCAATCAGACTCGTACTGGTGCAGAATTATTTGAACTGCTCAGATGCCAGCAGTGTCATGTGCTTGATACGATTCCAGAAGATCAACCCACATCGAACTTAGCTCCTGATTTACGCATGACCTCTGAACGACTGCAGGCAGATTGGTTACTTGACTGGCTCCATCACCCCCAGATTATTCAGCCTGGCACACGTATGCCTGATTTTTGGCCAGATTATCCGGAGTCATTTTTTACGCAGTTTGACAATAATGCGGAGCAACAGATTCGTGCGATTCGTGATTATATGCTGACGTTTAGGGGTGGTCCGAAACCAGACGTTCCAGTAATGCTAAGTACTGAAGATAACTAAATCTTTATAGCTCGAGTACTCAAAGCGGCGTGCTATCTGACGGTGGCACGCCGTTTTCTATATAGTAAGCAGCCATGGGCGTTGATGCGCTAGTAGACCGTTTGCAGGAAATCGTCGGTGACGACGGCTTAGTCACAGACTCGGTGGCCCGTTTAACCTACGAGAGTGATGCGCTGACCCATTTGCGAATAGAACCTGGAGCTGTAGTCCTACCGGAATCGGTCAAGCAGGTACAAGACGTGGTGCGTCTTTGCCATGAGACTAACGTGCCGTTTGTTGCGCGTGGACACGGTACCGGCCTCTCGGGTGGTGCCTTGCCATCGTCTGAGGGCGTGCTAATTGCCTTGACCAGACTAAACCGAATTCTTGAAGTGGATTCTTCAAATTTTCAGATAACGGTTGAACCAGGGGTTACAAATCTTGAAATTAGCCGCTCTGTTGAGCGATTCGATCTGTATTATGCGCCCGACCCATCAAGTCAGCAAGTTTGTTCGATTGGTGGAAATGTGGCAGAAAATTCTGGTGGTGCTCACTGTTTAAAATATGGTTTTACTGTCCATCATGTAATTGCTCTCGAGATGGTTCTTCCCGATGGTGAATTGATACAGGTTGGTGGAAAGAGTGTTGATACACCCGGATTTGATTTGTTGGGAACCATCGTGGGTTCCGAAGGTACACTTGGTATTGTCACAAAGGCGACGTTGCGATTACTTCGCCGTCCAGAATCAAAAAAAATGCTCATCGCTGCCTTTGATTCTACTGATTTAGCTGGTGAAGCTGTATCCGGCATCATTGCTGCGGGAATTATTCCGGCTGCAGTTGAGATGATGGATAGGATGACGATAGAGGCCGCCGAGTCTGCCGTGCGTCCGAATTTTCCTGTTGCGGAAGCTTTGTTGCTCGTCGAAATTGACGGTCCTCTATTGGAAGTGGAGATTGTTTTTAATCAAGTGCAAGAAATTGTTTTACGAAATTCAGCAAGAGAAATGCGAGTGGCTACCAGTGAGGTCGAGAGAGAACAATATTGGCGAGGACGGAAGGCGGCATTTGCTGCGATGGGTCGGGTATCGCCGAATTATTATGTTCAGGATGGTGTGATTCCTCGCACTAAGCTCCCAGAGGTGTTGAGACGAATTCGTGCGCTTGAGGTGCGTTCAGGACTTCGAATCGGTAACGTATTTCATGCTGGTGACGGTAATCTTCACCCTCTGATTTGTTACGACGAAGCAGTTGAGGGCAACGCCAAATTGGCAGCTGAGGTTGGCGCAGAAATCTTGACTTATTGTATTGAAGCCGGTGGATCGCTTAC
>Ga0163108_10000027_pt1 | contig 92328 bp, 70 predicted proteins | sample Fk1155metaG_FD_109644 | JGI IMG/M metagenome (GOLD analysis project Ga0163108, IMG submission 109644) | Marine microbial communities from the Central Pacific Ocean - Fk160115 155m metaG | ecosystem: Environmental > Aquatic > Marine > Oceanic > Photic zone | place: The Central Pacific Ocean...
GTTGATCGCTAACGTCGACATGGCTAGTCGACGTACACGAGACAAAACATCTTGGTCTTGAGTATTCTCCACCACCGGCATCGGGCCAATTACGATGCTACGCAGTCCCTCGACAGTTTCACTCATCAAAGAATGGCGTCCAACGTTTTGACGCGTCAGCGATTCAAGTCCATCGACAACCCCTAACAAGGCCTGCAAACTTTCTACGTCTCGCATGTCGAGAAGCGCAGAAAGAGGTTGCTCAGCTGCTGCGATGGATTGAGTGTTTCGAAAGGAGAGACGGCCTAGAGTTTGGGCAAGAATTGCACGTACCTTTGAATCGGTCTCTTTATATAGTCGGGAGGTTAATGCGGCATGCACCGTTGCAATAGCTGATAACTCTGCACGCTCACCTCCAGCCGGTTCACTTATTGATTCAACGCTCTGGCCCAGTGCGTTGGCTACTTCTGCACGAATTTCTGCAGATTCATCTGCAATTGAATTAATAAGCAAATTTACGGAATCTGCCCGTTCAAGTCTGCCAAGTGCCCGAATCGCTATTAGTCGTAACTCGTCGTCAGCACTTTCCAAGCCAGCCCGTAATATTGCGAATGCCTTTGGATCTACGGCCCGAGAATCTTCAGCTTCAAAAAGAAATTGCCTAAAGATTGTATTGGCATCCACCGCGTTCTTAATCGACTGTGCTAGAACACTTGAAGGTGTTCCAAAAACTAAAAACATAATTGATATGACAAGTAAAGCAGGAGCGCCTTGACGATTCATAGAATTGATATCCAGCTCACAAGCTGAGAGGTTCGACCGTCTTACCTAAAAAAACTAAATCAGCTTTCGTCACAATTCGCATGTCCAGAATATTCGAGCATTTGCTTAGTCAAATCTTGGGGATACGAAATGAGAACGTCGGTAATCTTCCCGTCGCTATTAGCCATGGCCTCAAGACGAGGCTGCACGAAACCCGTATAAGACGGCAAATTAAGAGCATCGACGCGAGTGACAACCTCATCACGTAGCACGGGATCGAAGTGAATACCGTACTGATTAAAAAGTTGAACAGCCGCCTCGTAATCCCCCTCTGACTTTATCCTCTGCACTTCCGCGAGTAATTGCCCAATTCCGTTACGAAATACCTTCCAATCACTCATAAGGTAAAAAGTTTTACCATCGCGCTGGCGTGATGCAACGGCAGTGGTATTCTCCATGAGCCAATGAACAATCATCTGACGGTTTCGCATGTGGTCTTCTTCCAGTTGTGTCCCTTCGCGAACCCGTCGCAACTGGACCAGTGCATTCCTAACGTATCCTTCATACTCTGTCAGCACAATGTCATTGTGATCATCAACAGCGACCAAGCCTAAATCAACGAGCTTGGGATCTGCCACAAAATAGAGCGCGACTAAATCTGCTCTACTTTCTTCAAGTGCCGAGTAATGCTCCTTTAGGAATGCTTGAGGTTGACCATTAAGATGGTCTGCAATTTTGCCTGACCCATGACCAATCACTTCGTGCATATTCGTAGTCAGTTCACCCACGAAACTGCCCCATCGTTCAGCGCGTGAAATTTCCTCCGTAGTCCATGCGAACTCTGTCCGCAACTCTTTAGGCATTGATCGATCGTGGGCTTCGATTACATTTGATAACAATACAGATTTACTACCATGCTTTTCTCGGATAATCTGATCGTTAGGAAGGTTGATACCAATAGGTGTGATTGGCCCTGAATCACCAGATTCGATAACCACGTCGATGGCATTAGCGGTAATGCCTTGTACGCCTAGCTTGCAATACTTCGCATCCCAAGGCATGTGGTCCTCAAACCACTGCGCAGCTGCAGCGAGGGTACGAATTTCAGAAGTTTTACCCTCATTGATATAAAAGACGAGCGCCTCCCACGCACCTTTAGCACCTCGAGCATCCATATACACTTCGACAAATCCATTAATCGTATCGACGGACGAAGCATCATCTTGGACCCATGCGATGTCGTAGGCCTCGCGGTCGAGCGAAGTTCCGGTCCGATAAAAAGTTATGAGAGCAGTTAATGCTTGGGCCATTTCGTCGGTCGCGAATGGAATCGCCGCCTCAAGGTGACGTACTATATTAGTAATCTCCTTCCCGTACTTTCCATCAATCCGATACACCTCCTCTACTAGTCGACCACTACACTTGGTTAATCTCGAATTAAGTGGATAGCGCTCAGTAAAATCTTGCACGTCAGAGGCTTTGACGTCGACATATAGGTTATTCGCACTGGAAGACAGAATATCTTCACCCTTACCAGGCGTTTTATTGGTCACAACTGGATCAACTGAAGCGTCAAAAAACAGCGACTCAAGACGAGCAAGCATATCCTTAAGTGTTTCCCCTTCACGCCTCGGAAAATTGGCGCCAGCTTTGCCTGCAGCTACAACAGCTGTTGAGAATTCTTCCGGTGTGCAATTTAAAACAAATTTTCGTGCCGTTAAATTGTTATAAGGGCCACTATTAATCCAGAAGAGTTTTGTATAACGCCGGATTTCCTCCAAGGTAAACACCTTTACATTGTCGGCGTGTATTAGAATTTGCTCAAGCACCTCACGCATTTCCAAATTGTGAACATATCGTTGGTCATAATAAATGTCACGCCCGGCTAATGCTGCGCAGTACAGATGGTAGATAAGCGTCTTCTCTCGAAGAGACAAAGTGGTAAAACCATCAGCGTACAGTTGAACCACAGCCGCTTCGCCCACTTGCTCTAGCAAGTACGGTCGATTCGCCTTATGGTTTTTTGAGGTTGAATTAGTAACCAATGCGTTTTTAGTCACCAACTGAGACGTGTCCAACTATTAACCGGAATATGCTCAACTACTACCATGGTTCACGTTTTTCGATGACACTGACATCCGTGCTTACATCGAATTTCCTAAAGTTCGAATAGACCGCTGTGGCTTCAATGCGTGTTGCACTCGCATCTTTTGGGTTCTCGTACAGTTCATCCATCACTGCTGGCACCAAAGTCCCAATATCTTCATTGTGCCAATAGTTCACTTTGATCGTAGTCCGCACATCACTCATAGCATCACCTAGCACCAGATGAGTGCGAAGCGCTTTGCCGTTCTGAATATCGAGCCAAAGAGTGCCGTGTGCAAATAAGTCGCCGGATTGTGTTTGCACAACGGTGGGTTGCACTCGTTCATGGTACCGTATCGCCCAAGTTTGACGGTTATCGATCGATAATTCACCAATCTTTTCGAACGCGAAGCGATGTTGATTTAGTGGGTGCAAGAAACTTAAAGCTATCGTCGGTAGATTAACCGTCCGCTTAACTTGCCCAATATTGTAGCGTGCACTCTCTTGTGAAATTTCAAGAGCCTGATCAACTGCAAGCCTCACTTCGTCCAAAAAGAGTGCCTGCAACCGGAGATCTCGGTCACGAACCGGCCTGCCGTTAACCTCAAATACGTCTCGGAAACCCAACCAAGAATCAGCACCGGGCAGTAAAATGAGAAGTATGTCCGAACGCAGTTGACGTTCTCCTGCAATCGATCCGTCAGCGCGAATAATCCGCTGTGTATAATTTTCCTCAGCAACCGCATTTGAGAATCTCTGCTCGTAGTCAATAACCGACTCATTCGCACGAAACAATAACTCACTAAGGGTCAACTCCTGTGTGCCGACCCCTGCAACCGCACAGATTAAAAACATGAGCACTGACGTCCAGATCATGATGTTCCGCAGTTTCAGAATACTGACCAACAGAAATCACACCGAATCACAAGGTCAGTATTAATTTAACATTTCTAGTAGTGGTCGTAGAAAATCAGGCGAACAATGCAACCTGTCCACCGGTGTGCCAAAACAACACTGTCTGAGATTCAGAAAATCTTTCCTTTCGTACATATTCGATCAAACCGGCCATGGCCTTCGCAGTGTACGTCGGACCGAGCAATAGCGCTTCGGAACGTGCTAGCAAGGCAATAGCTTCCTTTGAAGCTGTGGTGGGTATACCGTAACCATTTCCAACAAACCGATCATCTACAGTTGCTTCACAGTGGTTCAAGACTGAGCCATTAGTCATGTTTAGCTTAACCTCAATTTTTGATACTAGATTTGTAACCGTGGAGATCACATTCCTGGACGATTCTCCAGCGCTAACACCAAGCACCTGAGTGTGTGGCGCGAATAAGTGGCAACCGGCAACAAGTCCTGCCTGTGTACCACCAGATGATGTGGCGTGAACAATCACATCCGGAACTGGTATTTGCGCTACCATTTCTCGTACGGCTCTCACAAAACCAATTGCTCCAAGCGGTGTCGAGGCACCAACTGGAATAACATAAGGATGTCGTCCCTCTTCACGCAATCGTTCCGCAGCAGCCAACATGGCGGGCATGCGAGCCTCACGAGTTGGAACATATTCAACAGTAGCGCCGTATAACTTGTCGAGGAGTGCATTAGCTGTCACTTTTGATGGCCGCTCACCATTAACGACTAAGAAACAGGATAGTCCGTAACGAGCAGCGGTCGCTGCGGTCACTCGTGCATGATTCGACTGCACAGCACCTGCTGTAATTAAGGTGTCTGCACCGTTCGTGATAGCTTGTTTGGCTTCCAACTCCATCTTTCGGACTTTATTCCCACCAAAGCCGAAAGTGATAGCGTCGTCTCGTTTCACGAATAGACGTGGTCCTCCACCGAGATGGTCACGTAGACCACGCAACTCTTCAATCGGTGTTGGATAGTAACCAAGTTTCAGTGCAGGAATACTATCTAGAGTGTTTATTGGATCCGTGTTGACAGCCTGCTTCATAGTCAGTCACAACCTCACTTCGAACACCGCATCAAGATTACAAACATGTTAACTAATGGGTCGAGTATACTTCGCGCATGAGTCAAGGTTCACTCATGCGCGGATATGAACGTTAAGACCATCATGACACAAAGTGGTTTACTAGAGAGTCTGCATGGGTAGTTACCTCGATTCGATTCCATTTTCAGGGATCATGCGCATACGCGACATGATGTTCGGTATTGATAAACCGTTTCGTCTCGATCAAGGTGACGTCGGCTTCGATGCTCCCGATGCCGTCAAAGCCGGTATGACGAAGGCAATCACCGCGAACCAAACGCATTACGTGCAAACGGTTGGTATTCCTCGTCTACGCGAGTTGATTCTTAAAAAACTTCATGGCAAGAATGACACTCCGGTCGAGTCAGTTGATGACATCATCGTAACCAATGGCGGTATGCATGCCCTGTACATCGCATTTATGGGTTTACTGGAACCTGATGATGAAGTGATCTGTACAGATCCGATGTGGCCATCCACGCGCGGTAGTATTTTATCTGCTCGTGGTGTTCCGATCAGTTGCCCATTGTACGAGTCGAATCGATGGCGACCTGATTTGGTTGAACTTGAATCAAAGATCACATCGCGGACCCGGGTTATTCTCATAAATTCTCCGCAGAACCCAACAGGAGGCGTATTAACCCGGTCCGATCTAGAACACATAGCGAACCTTGCAAAAGAACGGGACCTCTGGATCGTTTCAGACGAAGCTTATGAGGATATCCTGTTCGATGGGGAACAACACATCAGCATCGCATCGTTACCAGAGATGTATGAACGAACAATTCCGATTTACACATTCAGTAAATCGTATGCAATGACTGGACTGCGCCTTGGATATCTCTCGATTAAGGATCCCGCTGTCCGTGACCGAGTCAAGAAAGTGCTCTACTACAGTTGCAGCAATGTTTGCAGTGTGGTGCAGTTTGCCGGTGTGGGCGGTCTGGAAAACGCGCAAGCACGAATTGAAGAATTTCGCATAGAACTACAGGCACGCCGTGATCTTTTCTATAACGGTATTCGTAACCTCGGAGGTGCAGTACTTAGCGGTGAACCACCAACTGGTGCTTTTTATGCCTTTCTTCGCATTAATCCAACCTGGAAACCAGAGTCTCGCCTATTAAAAGCAGACTCGCAGTCTTGGGCATTCGTTGAACATCTTATCCAACAGGCTAGAATCGGTTGCGTCCCGGGGGTTGACTTCGGCCCTCATGGTGAAGGCTACGTGCGGTTCTGTTTTGCGCGCAACAGAGCCGAATTGACAGGAGCACTTGATTCGATGCGGCGGTTGTTCAGTGCAACTCACTAAATCAACACTAGAGGAGATGCCGACCGCCATCCACACGCACCGTCTCACCCGTTATAAAGTCAGTCTCGATAAGCGCTAGCACTGCCTTAACGATTTCTTCGTCCCCGCCCCAACGACCTGCAGGGGTTGCCTTTTCAACTGCCCGCCGCTCCGCATCAGGAAGACCTTCCGGAGGTCGAATTGGTCCGGGAGCAATCGCATTCACAAGAATTCCTGAGTCCGCCAACTCAAGTGCTAATGCTTCAGTGAGGCCGATGACGCCAACTTTCGCAACATAGTAAGGAATGTAGCCAGGATAAGTTGGGCGGCCACTCTTCGCAGTCCAGTCTGATACATTAATGATGCGACCACCCCCAACTGCGCTCATGTGTGACGAAGCCGCACGGGCACAAAGAAATGCAGCTTTTAAATCCACAGCTAGCACCAAGTCCCAATCCTGCCCGGTTAAGTCGTCATAAGAAGTACGCTTGTAGACCGAAGCCATATTCACAAGTACATCCAAGCGACCCAGATTTTGCACAGTCGCAGCCACAAGTGAATTGCAATCCTCCTCAACCGTTAAATCAGCATGCGACACAAAGGTTCGACGGCCAAATTTGCGAATTGCGTTAGCCGTCTCCTCGACAGCTTCTTGAGACTGATGGTAGGACAGTGCCACATCGGCTCCAGCGGCCGCGACTGCGGTGGCTACAACGCCACCGATTCGACGACTTCCAGTTACGAGCACCACACTATCTTTCAACTGCATAACTAATGAAAAAATAAAGATTGCTAGTTTTAGTGGCCAAGGAATAGCGTAATCAATTTTTTGGTTGCGGTTGGGAGATTCTACGAGACCTAGTTGCACCAGTTCTAGCGCGATACCCGTCAATCGACACTACCCCTGGACCATTTAGTAATAGGCAAACCAGTCCCCCAAGCAAAACCATGGCAAATTCGTAACCATGCCCCACACCAGGCTCAAGACTTAAATTGAGAAAAAACCCATGGGGCAGATGAATCTTCCAAATAGCAACACCCATGTTGATGGCAAGCAAGATGGCCGCAAAACGCGTCCACACCCCGAGAATAATAGCCGCACCTCCAAAAAGTTCGATTACTCCGACGATCAGGACCAAGAGGAGTGCCGGTTGCAAACCGGATGCTTCAAACATGGCCGCAGTCTCTGCCGGACTGCCGCCAAAAACTGGGAGGAGTTTCGGTAATCCATGAGCCAAAAAAACTACGCCAAGGGCGAGCCGAAGGATCGTAATACCCCCGCCATGCATCAGGAGTGCTCCACCAGCTTATCTATGTTCTCCATATTCAAACACCGTTCCCAGTAGGATTCACTCGTTGCATTGGTTGATTCCAGAATTCTAGCTAATTGCACTTCGCTAATACTGTACTGCCCGCGAGTTGATCTTATGTCCAACCCGCACTACGTTGTCCTCCATCTCGTCGCTGTTCACGAATTACTTCATCCATGCGTTTAAACAGGTCCCGCAACTCCGCAGGAAATTCAATGGCTTTAAAAGTTCCCCGATTGACGCAAGCCACCTGGTAACCACCAGCGGCAACGAGTCGACGGGTGACAGATTCCCGTATTTCAAATCCGTAATTGATACGTCGTGCGGTGATGGATTCCACAGCGATACCGATTTCCAGTACATCCTCGGCACGAGCAGGTGATCGAAATCGACACGAGGTATCGACTCTTGGCATGAGCAGATCGAAATCCTCAATCAGTTCCATGCGAGTCCGGCCAAGACTTCGGAACAACTCATCTTCGGCTTGCTCAAAAAATTTAAAAAAATTACCGAACCAGACGACTCCCGCAGCGTCGGTGTCAGCCCAATGCACACGAACGTTCATTCGATAGAAGGAATTACTCACAATTCATTACCCTATTCAGAAAATTCCAGACACCCATCACACTATCAACTGGATGGTTACACACTACTTCACCCTTAACTACTGCGCAGCCCTGAACCAACAAAAAGTTACACTTTTTCTCGAAGGCCTAGCATTGAGACCTTAGCTAGCTGGCACCAGCGCAATGACTCGAACGGGGCTACCGGAGCCCCGTTCAATCTTGAGCGGTGTGGCAATTACAACTGCGCCGGTCGTGGGCAGCAGATTGACGTTTGTTAGTTGGGTCAAACCATACTTGCCAGCGCCATGCATCGTAAAATGGTTTGGAAACGGCGGATCTGAGGTCGCACCAACCGCGGCATCCGTGCCGACTGCTTCAGTGCCAACACCAAGGATGTCACGCTCAGTCGCAAGGAAAGTTGCAGACTCTAATCCAAAACCTGGATAGTGTGGTACTCCACTTAAATCAGCGTTGAAGTATGCTGCGGCATCCTGTCCCCGAGAGGCCCAGCCTGTGTACAGGATGACCCATGCATTAGACGGGATTTGTCCGTGTTCGGCCTCCCAATTCTCAATAGTTTCCTTCGTGGCAACGAAGTCTGAGTTTGCTTCGACCTCAGCAGTCACGTCAATGACAACCGCAGGTCCGATGAATTCGCTAGCTTCTAGATCATCGACACACGGTAAATCACGACCAGAAATCCAATGACACGGGGCATCGAAATGTGTCCCCACATGCTCCCCAACCTCAACCCAGTTCCAGTACCATGCCGGTCCATCATCGTCAAAATTGGAAATCAAATGCGACGTGAACCCTGGCGTATTAGCCAATGGTGGCGGCAGTTGAATGATAGGCGTCTCTGCATTGAGTGGTTGAGTCAGATCAACCACTGTTACCTTACCCGAGCTTAGACCATCGATAAGAGTCGCGATGGGCTCTGGCTCTGGAACAGCTTCCGGTATTTGAGCAGGAGTACAAGCCACGAATAGCCCAGTAAAAACAACCATCGTAATAAAACCAAGCACCTTGCGCATGACAGCGCTCCTTTCAAGTAGAAACAGGCTAATCATACTCGAAGCTAGAAATTCACGTGCGCGCCTTTTTAAAATTCTGCACCTACTTTCATGCTCGTCTCGAGGAACTGCTGCCCCCTAAACTAGCCTCTTTAAGGCACCTTCTTCCGTGTTCTGCGCCGATCTCCTGTATCCTTATAAATGATGCGCCTGTTAGGTCTACCGTGGCCAAGCTTTTTCGTCTTGATCGTGATCCCGCTCGTCGTGATCGCCTACCAGTACTACATCTGTTGGCAGATTAAAAAGAACCGTCGCCAATAATTCTTGGTCGATCTTATGACCGCCTCAACTTTAGGACTTTTGATCTTTGGTGCTTACCTCGTTGTCGTAATTGCGATTGGTGTCGCCTCTGGCCGGCAGCAACGGAGCGAAGCTGACCTCTGGGTCGCCGGCCGACGGTTTGGAACTCTTGTGATGACACTGGGCATAATGGCCGCGGTTATGCATGGCGGCGCAATACTGAGTGGCGTTGCTTTCGCAGGAAGTTTCGGAGGAGTAGCGATTCTTCCACTGATGAGTTTTGCGTTTGGCTTTCTTTTTATTCTCGTTTTCTTCGCGCGGAAGCTGAGACAAATTAACGTCTTTACCTTGCCTGATTTTATGGGCGACCGTTTCGATAGTCACACTCTTCGTGCATTTAGCGCCTTCGTGGTTGCAACTTCGAGCATCGTGTACCTGATTGCACAAATCCGAGGAATCGGACTGATCTTAGAGCAATTACTCAACATCCCATTCGTGCTAGCAATGGTTCTTGGAACCGGACTTTTCATATTCTATGTAGCCCTTGGAGGCATGCTCGCTATTATTTGGACCAACGTTTTTCAATTCATTTTAATGTGGATCGGCCTCATCATCTTAATGCCAGCCGTTTACAATGCTGTCGGGGGTTTAACGAGCGTAATGCATCAGGTAGAGACTGTGGCACCTGGCTGGACCTCGCTTACCGGCACTACTTGGAATTGGGGCTATTTACTATCGTGGTGGCTTGTTTGGTTTGTAGCGTACTCAACGCGCCTTGAATTACTAACTAAGGTATTCGTAGCACGTGACGAGAAAGTCGCCCGTTACGCGCTTCCTACCTCTTGCCTGCTGATTTGTATTTTTCTACTGTACGGCAACCTTTATCTCGGTGCTGCAGCACGCATCCTAGTTTGGGACGGAATCCAAACGCCTGACCAAGCATTTCCCGCGTTATCAGCTGCCGTACTCGGGTCATTCGCATCAGCCATCACGTTGACTGGCATCGCGAGCGCAGCAATGTCAACAACCGATTCACTCCTGTTGTTGTCAGGAGCCGCAGTCTCACACGATTTCTTACGGAAGTCGTATCATGAACCGAGAGGTATTGCTAAAAGCGAAAGCTACTACTTACGAGTGTCACGGTTGACGATCATCGGCATAGGAATCATTGCACTACTGTTAGCCCTAAAAACACCCGCGTTGATTCTTGCGATTGTTTCGTACGCAGTCGCCATGGTTGGAGCCACGTTCTTTTTTCCCTTATTGTTCGGTTTAACCTCGTCTCGAACAACTCCTATAGCAGCCACGGCGTCAGCTATCGGTGGTTTTCTAATTACAGCGATTTGGGTTGGGCTCACACTAGGCGGAGTGCCTTGGGCAGTTGCCGTTCATCCAATTGTGCCGGGAATGGCGCTCAGTCTTCTTTTGATCGTCGGGTTGACGCCATTCACGGCCTCAACACCTAAACTCGTGCTCCATCGTTTTTTTACGGAAATATAAATTTTACTCCTGCATCGCCATATGCAGAATGACTCAGGCCATTCCATAATCCAGATTAATTTGTGAGGACCCGAGACAGCGCCTGCTTCCAACCTGCAAGCATCTGCTCTCGTTCAGCGCTACCCAACATCGGTTCAAATAAGCGATCACGACGTCTCACTGACTGAATTTCTTCCGGACTGCTCCAAAAACCTGTGGAAAGCCCAGCGAGAAAGGCGACCCCTGAAGCCGTGGTTTCCAAAATCGTCGGACGATCAACTGGCACGCCAAGTAAGTCAGCTTGAAACTGCATCAGAAACCCATTTGCTGCTGCGCCGCCATCGACCCGCAGTTCACGAATGCCGGCACCGCAGGCGATCATGGCATCGATCACATCACAAGTCTGGTACGCCAAGCTTTCAAGAGTTGCTCGGACGATGTGGGCTCGACCAGCACCACGTGTCAGACCAAGAATTGCACCACGCGCATCCATGTCCCAATGAGGAGCTCCAAGTCCGGTAAATGCTGGCACAACGTGGACGCCAAGTGTATCCGGCACGCTTCGAGCAATTGATTCGGTGTCAGAAGCCTTCACGATCAAACCCAACTCGTCCCGCAACCATTGAATGGCGGCGCCCGCGATAAAAATCGATCCTTCGAGCGCGTAGGCCGGCTGGCCAGACCCATCGCAACAGATGGTCGTCAACAGACCGGGCTGGACCGGTGGTCGCTGTGCACCCATGTTCATCACCACGAAACTGCCGGTGCCATAAGTGTTCTTTGCCATCCCTGGCGACCAACAACCTTGCCCATAGAGTGCAGCCTGTTGATCACCAGCAATGCCAGCAATTGGCACTCCGCCTGGCAACCGATCATGCTGACACGTCTCAGCAAATACACTACAACTTGCCTTGACCTCCGGTAACATGTCACGTGGTACATCAAGCAAATCAAGTAAATCTTGATCCCACTGCCGTTCGTGGATGTTGTACAGCAAGGTTCTCGATGCATTGGTTGGTTCGGTCGCTAGTACACCACCAGACAATTTCCAGAGAAGCCACGTGTCAATCGTTCCGAAAACGACTTTGCCATCCCGCGCCTTCGCCCGTGCGTCAGGATAACGGTCAAGAATCCACTTAATCTTCGTTCCTGAAAAATAGGCATCAATGACCAAGCCTGTTCGTTCACGAATCGTTTCCTCGTGACCGTCCTTCTTAAGTTGCTGACAAATATCAGCTGTCTGACGACTCTGCCAGACGATAGCGGAGTGTATGGGACGACCGGTGTCTCGGTCCCAGACTACTGTAGTTTCGCGTTGGTTCGCGATTCCGATCGCCTTTAGTTCACTCGGCTGAATGTGCGCTACTTCCAGCGCGTCAGTCATCACTTGCAAGCTGACCGAAAAAATCTCATCAGGATCGTGTTCTACCCAACCAGGTTGGGGATAAGACTGAGTGAATTCTGAGTAGGCGCGCCCAATAATTTTGCCTTCGCGTGAAAATACGAGGGCCGTACTACCAGTTGTACCTTGGTCGAGGGAAAGGATGGCTTCTGGCATGCGTCAGTGTAGGAAGTTTAAGAATCCGTCGGAAGGTAGGCCACAGCCGATTCCTCATCTTCGTCAGATTCTTCCAATTTCTCAATCGTGAAGCCTGTATAACCGTAAATGGCTGATACAAATGGACTAATCAGGTTAAAAAAACAGAATGGCAGATAAGTTAACGTTGCGACACCGAGCGCTTGCGACATAAAGGCCCCGCAGGTATTCCAGGGTACGAGTGGCGACGTCAGGGTCCCGGCATCCTCAAGCGTGCGTGACAGGTTTTTAGGATGGAGTTTACGTTTTCGGTACTCGGCGCGTAACATTCGTCCTGGTAGCACGATGGAAATGTATTGATCGGAGGCAACAATGTTCGTGCCGATGCACGTGGCGATGGTGGCTACAATGAGACTGCCCGTACCGCGCACAAAGCTCAGAATCCCCAAAGCTATTCTTTGCAACATTCTGCTAGTTTCCATAGCACCGCCAAACATCATGGCGGCCATGATAAGCCAGATTGTCCAGAGCATACTGGACATACCCCCTCGACTCAGCAATTCATCGAGCATGGCATTTCCAGAATTCAGAACGAAGCCATCGAACATTGCAATCCACACGCCCTTTAGCACCGCCACATTTCTTGGCAGATCGGTCTCACCAACGTAGGTGAGTACGGTAGCCTGCTGAAACACTGCGGCAAACAGACCGCCGACTAGTGCACCCAAGAGAATAGCTGGAAACGCCGGCATTCTTTTGATGACTAGTACGATAACGAGGACAGCTGGCAGTAATAGATGAATGCCAATAGAAAATTGCGCATCCAATGCACGCAGGACTATGTCGAGGTTGTCCGCTGGTTGAGGCTGCGCGCCCACGAATCCAGCAATGGTGAAAAAGCTGAGGGCAAGAATGAAACTCGGCGTCGTCGTCCACAGCATATGTCGGATATGTATAAACAAGTCGGCACCGGCCATCGCGGGAGCTAAATTCGTCGTATCCGAGAGGGGCGACAGTTTGTCGCCAAAGTATGCCCCTGAAATGATCGCACCAGCTGCCAATCCAAGATTCAGGTCCTGGGTAACAGCAATGCCCATCAAGCCAATGCCAATCGTGCTAGCGGTCGTCCAAGAACTACCGGTGGCAAGTGCCACCAATCCACAAATCACAGTTGCAGCAGCATAGAAGATGGTTGGTGACAGAATCTGAAGACCATAATAAATCATAGTCGGTACGATACCTGCCAAAATCCACGTTCCGATAAGTGATCCAACCGCCAGAAGAATCATCAGAGCACCCATGGCCAGCGAGATCCCGTGCACCATGCCTTGCTCCATCTCTTTCCATGTGTAGCCATTTCTGAGCCCAATGAGAATCGTTAAACCGGCAGCGAGAATTAGAGCGATCTGATTCGGACCTGAGGAGGAACTGTCTCCGAACAAATAAACAGACGATGCGAGCAAACCAACCAACAGTGCGACTGGTGTCAGCGCTTGACCGAGTGTAGGTTCGTTCTTAATTTGGTCTGTATCGTTACTCATATGACTTCCAGATTCGCTCTCAATGGAATACCAAAAAATGTTCAAAGAATGAACGAATATTAACATGAGTAGCCATAGACGAAACGACTAGACATAAGAACTCAGCCAACCAAGAGTTAAATCACCTCTCTGCGAAACGCTTCAACTAGTGATCTATACTGATGTTGCGATTCTCTTAATCTCAAGTTGTTTGAAACCATCAATAAGGTGGGAAGGATGAACAAGTTAGATCGTCGTCGTTTTCTCACAAGTACCGCTGCCGGATTGGCCTCAGTCAGCACACTTAACAATAATTATTAAAGGTGCTTAAACGAGTCGCTTAACGGGCTCGGGAGAAGGAAAGTGTCGACCGGAGGAAATAGTGTCCAAGTTTTCTAAAAAGCTCTTTCAGTGCTGGCATCCGGTTGCGTACAGTCATGAGGTTCCATCAGATGCGCCCTACGGATCGATACTGCTAGACGAAGCCCTCGTGATCTGGCGGACAGGCGATGGTGTCCCGCATGCCATGCAGGATCTCTGCATTCACCGAGGCAGTGCACTTTCCAAGGGTCGTCTCAAAGATGACTGTGTGGTCTGCCCGTACCACGCATGGCACTATAACGCTGAAGGCACTTGCGTAAAGATCCCGCAGAAAGTCGATGCAACGCAGATTCCACTGAAGGCACGGGTCCGCTCCTATCGCACCTTGGAACGTTACGGGCTTATCTGGGTAGCACTCGAAGACCCAATGTTCTCACTGCCAGAATTACCGGAACTGGAAGATGTTAAATGGAAGGTCGTTCAGACTGGCCCCTTCGAATGGAATAGCGACTCCTCACGTCAGGTTGAAAATTTTACTGATTTTGGCCATTTTCCTTGGGTTCATCCAGGGCTTCTAGGTGACCCTGAGCGTCCAATCGTAGGCAAATACGATGTCGAGGTGCGTGGACATGTGCTGCACTACTCGGTAACTCGTCCAGAAGCACCAAATACGCAAGACTTTCCTGTGTTCGCCAATGAAAACGTTGCCGAACCCGAGCGGCAGAGCCGCTATGAACTGCACCTACCTTATACAATCGTATTGCGGCTGGGATGGGGCGAGGGCAAGAACATGGTCTATTTCTTTGTCTCTCAGCCGATCCAAGAAAAGCGATGCAAGGGGTACTGCATCGTTGCACGGAACTACAATTTCGATCAACCTGACAGGACTTTGCAAGATTTCGAGAAGGTCGTCTTTGGCCAAGACCAACAGGTCGTCGAGTCACAACGACCTGAGCAGGTTCCGTTTGATTTGGCTGATGAACTACATCTGCCTTTTGATGCGGTCGCGATCAACTATCGTCGTACGATGCAAAAGCAGGGCCTAGCTTACTATCACTATTTACACGAGACAGAAGAAGAAGCCTAAAGGATATCCTCCTCGCTCTTCGAGATTACAATGAAATCCTATCTCAATCGCGCCTGAAGACAACACCGTCCTTCATCACGAACGAGACCTGTTTGAGCACTGCAATATCGTCCAACGGGTTCCCGGTCGTACCGATGAAATCCGCAGCCATACCTTGTCGGATCCCGCCACGTTGGTCCTCGATACCTAACAACCGGGCGCTATTGGTAGTCATTGCTCGTAAAATATCCGCCGCCGGAATTCCAGCTGCTTTCCAGGTATCGATGGCTCCAATGGCAAGCTGCCCTTTCGTGAAGCCAGGAGTTTGTCGGAGAATGTCCGCCGCAAACACCAATTCAACACCGATGCGATATGCACGCTCCAAACGATCCTGTATTCTTTCAATCTCGCCAGGGTGATGGAGGGCGTTATGCGAGTCCGGACCAGGTCCCAACTCACAACCCACCAAGACGACTCCTCTTTCCTTCGCTAATTCCAGCAACTCATCACTCATCTCGTAGCCGTGCTCAAGTGAAGCAACTCCAGCCTCAATCGCGACACGCGCACCCTCTTCATTTAACGAGTGGGCAGCGACTTTAACTCCAGCCCGACCTGCTTCTTCAATAATAAATTTAATATCCTCGACGGAGTACATATACGGCCTAAAGCCCTCGTCATCAACAATGATCTTGATCCAACTTGCACCATAGTGAATATTTTGACGGATCGCCTTCCTAATTTCATCGCGAGTGTCCGCTTCGAAAAAGTCGATCAATGCAACCTCGGGACTATTAGCACTCACACGCATCTGCCCTCCAAATGGCGCAAGGATTTTTCCGGAAATGAAAAAGGTGGGTCCTGGCACGTTCCCGATTTTCCCTGGTTGAGGATCGGCATAGGCTTTTACTTGACCTGTGTTGGCAATCGGCTCGGCGCTGAGAATATTTAAGATGGCAGAGTCTGCAAAATTGCCCGCGTTACCTAGGTCACGTATAGTCGTGAAACCGGCATCCAGGTATGATTGGGCGGCGAGGAAACCTTGAATAGACCGTGCAGCAGTCGAAACCTCGACATTGTATTCCAAGAGGCTTCCCCAGTCAGAGTCCGGTGAATTATCAGCGTCGTACGCACTAGCAACATGTGTATGCGCATCCATAAGACCTGGAAGTACCGTCAGAGCCGACAGATCGAGATGTCTCGCGCCGTCGGGAATTGTCAAATCCCCGCCTACCTCTTGAATGATCCCGTTCTCAATGACGACCGTCTGATTCGCGAGGGCTGTCCCCGCTTCAGGATCGACTAGTTGGCCAGCAGTGATCACCGTTACCTGAGCCTCCGCAGACGTGAGGCAAAGTGTGAGCAGGAGAGTGCTTGCAAGTCTCAAAACAAGTCGCACGTTCATTGTTTGTGTCCTTATCCTTTGCAACGCTAGAAACAATTTCGATGCGTTAATCTGTTTTCAATATCTAAGACCGATTCGAACTTCACCTGTTCCGAATGACAGGTGTTAATCGTGTCGAAAAACAACACCGTCTTTCATGACGAACGACACCTGTTTAAGAGTCATAATGTCGTCTAATGGATTCTCCGGGGTCGCAATAATATCCGCGGCCATGCCAGGTCGGATGCTGCCACGTTGGTCTTCAACCCCAAGCAACCGCGCTCCATTCGTGATCATTGCTCGCAACGTATCGGCGTGTGGTATCCCTGCTTTGACCCAAGTCTCAATCGGATCGATCGAGATTTGTCCACGAGTGAGTCCAGCCCGATTCATTAAAATATCGGAACCATAGGCCATTTCCACACCGATACGGTGGGCGCGTTCCAACCGATCGAGGGCTTTTTCGTAGATCGCACCCCGATAACCTTGGGCCATAACATCAGCAAGATCGCAGCCGACCAACACAATGCCCTGCGCCTTAGCACGTTCCAATAATTCATCGGTCATTTCATAACCATGTTCAATGGAAGCAACGCCACCCTCGATAGCAAGACGGGCTCCCTCTTCCGTGACGGCATGGGCGGACACCTTAACTCCCGCTTGACGCGACTCTTCGACGATGAATTGAATGTCTTCGACAGACCACATATACCGATAGTCATCGATGACAAGCTTGATCCATGTTGCGCCGTGATAGAGATTTTCCCGAATAGCTTTTCGTAATTCATCACGGCTATCGGCGTAATAATAATCAAGTAGCCCTATGTCAGGAGCATCAGGACTGACACGAAACTGGCCTCCAAAAACCGAAATGATTTTCCCAGAATAGAGAAATGTTGGGCCAAGTACTCCGGTAATACGTCCAGGATTGACCTCAGTAAAATCTTGGAGTCGCCCTATATTCGGAGCAGGATCCTGAATTTCGCCATTTAAAAATTGTCCTAGTGCCGCATCAGCAAAATGTCCAGCATTTCCAAGATCCCGGACCGTCGTAAATCCTGTCGCCAACATTGACTGAGCATTAAGCAAACCCTGAATTGCCCGCTCTGCCGTTGAAACATCAACGTTATATTCCTTCAGGTTCGATGCTGGAAAATTATATGCCCCCGCCAGATGCGTGTGAGAGTCGATAAGGCCTGGTAACACAGTTAAGTCGGATAAATCGAGGAGTGTGGCACCACTTGGAATCGCGACGTCTTCGCCTACCTCAAGAATTATTCCATCTTCAATAACAATTTTTTGATCGGATTGAGTAACTCCTGTCTTGGGATCAACGAGTTGACCGGCAGTGATCACTATTAGACCACCAGAAGCTGTTCGCTCAGGAACTAGTTCGCCTCCCAAGTCGCGAACCTGAGCTTCTGCAGTCGCTAGACAGAAGGCAAATAACACGGTACTCAAGAATCCAAGAACACAGGGTCTGTTCATCTAATCGTCCTTTCAAGCCCCTGCTTCCAACCAGCACGTGAATAATTATTGCGCATTTTGCAAGTCTCGCACGAGACGCAGATCGAAAAGACTGCCAGCTATAGCTTCCTCACGAGCCTCGAACCTAACAGTGATTTGGGTTTTTCCCTGAGTTACAGAGAGCGGAAGCGAGTAGGCGCGGTCGAGAAATTCACTTGGATGATACTCCAGTGTTTCAGTCGCCACATGTTCACCATCTATAAGTATATTGAAGCTGCGGAGCAAGCCACCACTACCGCGATAGGTGCACATCAGTGTCAACGGCACGGCGGGATCTGCCAGTAAATCGTAGCTGAACCAACCACCAGCCGCCGCTTGCCGTGACGGTAAACTCTCAAACTCGCCTTCAATCGTGGTTGCTGCACCCTTAAGACCGTGGGCGGCTTCACTGTTCATTTGACTGACATCGACCGAATCGACCGTCTGTTCTCCAATCTCCAGACGACGAGCATCCATTGCAGCGAGGTTAGCTTCATGCTCCGTCCACTCAACCTGGCTGTACCGCTTAAAATAGACTGTGTACCGAGCGTCAAACATTGTATAGAAAGGAGACAGGCGCAAGTCTCGCGGTCGACTACCGTTCACGATCTGGAAATGGAGCGGCTCCCCATCAATAGGTTCGATGCCATCCAGTATTGACTGCAGGTCGCCTACAAGCCCGACATCTTCAACCGGCGCGATGCGGCTCAGCCGCGGCGCGCTGCGTCCATAACGCGTCGCTTCGTCTAATCCGGTACGCCCAAGGTCACCGCCGAGCACGAGAGGCCCGTACAATAAAGCGACCGTATTGGGATCATCTGGCATCGTCTCAGTCCGTAAGCTCATCGGTAAATCAACTTCCACAATGTCGCCTGAGTTCCAGATCCGCTGTACTGACACATAGGAACCTGCAGTTGCCTCTATCAACTCCGGCTCACCATTAATCATCACTTCCATCCCATCCATTGCCCAACCGGGATATCGAATCTTGAGCGTTAACTCCAGTGGTTCCTCTGTTTCTAGTGTCAAACGTGTGGACTCTGTGTAAGGAAATGTTGTTTCCTGTGTGACAACCAATCCTTTGTCCATCCAAGTTAACTCCGAGGCAATGAATAAGTTCACGTAGAGCGACTGGTCATCAAAAAAATAGATAGTATCCGCATACTTCGCGTGGTTTTCTAGGCCAGTTCCCACGCAGCACCAGAAGGACTCGTCTGGAGTCGCATAGGTCTTGAACGAACCAGGGCGGAGGGGACAGTAGTACATGACCATGCCAGTTTTTGGGTCCTGCGACCCTAGTATTTGGTTAAATAAACCCCGCTCGTAAAAATCCATAGTCTCTGCCGAGGGTGACCATCCAAATAGATGACGTGTTAACTTCAGCATGTTGTAGGTATTACACGTCTCGGCGCTGACAGTACCAAGTTGCTGTGAAAATGTGTCGACAGGAAAGAACCGTTCGTCATAGGTGTTACCACCAATGACGTACGATCTGTAGTTCGCCACGCGATCCCAAAAAAATGTGGCAATGTCACGATACCGTTGTTCCCCAGTCAGTTCGTACTGACGAGCAGTGCCGATAATCTTTGGTATCTGAGTGTTGCCGTGCAATCCATTCAGGGCATCCTCTCCAACCGCAAGTGGATCAAGTACGGCGCGATGTTCAAACGCCCGCGCCAAATCAAGGTAGTCGTTATTCCCTGTGACAGCATACAGATTCGCCAATAGGTCATTCATGCCGCCAAACTCGGTGTCGAGTGCGCGTTGCTGCTGCTCAAGACTTAGACGGTCGACACGACCTTTGACCCAGTCAGCCATTCGAGTAACCACCTCTAATGCTTGTGGGTTCTCAACGAGTTGATAGACGTCAAGCAGCCCGGCCATGATCTTGTGGATTGTGTAGTACGGTGCCCACACACGCTCACGCTGCTCCACTCGGTCAAATAACTCCTCGGGAAACGCAGACAGATACCCTGCATTAAATCCTTGCGTCTCTAATGCCTGTTGAATCTCAACCAAATGCTCGACCATTTCATTAGCGCGTTGCTTGAATCGCTCATCACCTGTGCTGGCGAACATTAAGGCATTCGCTGTTAGATAATGGCCCATGGTGTGGCCACGTAACTCGACATCCGGCGCTTCCCATCCACCCAAGGGATCAACCGACGAGGGCAAACCGGCATTAATGCGGAATGTATGTAATAGTCGCGGTTGATCGAGAGAGAGTAAATACTCTTGGCTTAACTCCATCGCACTGCGAAACTCACTAGTGAGCAAACGCACGTCCTGGAGCCGAAAAGGGCGAGCCGCTGGCGGCCTTGCATCGGACACAATCACTCCGCCGTCCGCCGGAAACTGATTCGAGGGATTGCATGCCGCCACGCTCAGCCACACTACTGTCCCAAGGAAATAAACCCATACACAACGAATATTCATCGCAACTCTGAACTCCTCTCCGGTATCCGACGCGTTGACTTCTCGTATGATGGCATTATTCTATGCGAGGGTATTTCGCTAGTGTCACCTTTTTCTCCAAGTCCGATACACTGGCATCTCAATTCGGTGATACAGAAGGAATTTAAGGGAGAGAAGCTTGCAAGCTATGGGGTGCCGTGGCAATTGATTCTGGTCGGCGGTTTGCAATCGGTATCGACTACGGAACCAACAGTGTCCGGGCGTTGATTGTAGACGTCGCTAATGGTGCAGAGGTGGCAACCGCTGTTTTCCAATACCCTAGTGGTATAGCTGGGGTCTTGCAGGATCCAAAAGATCCGAACGTTGCACGGCAGAATCCAAATGACTACATCAAGGGGTTCGCTCGGTCAGTGAGCCAAGCCGTGAAAGCCGCAAGACGAAAGAAGGGTTTTCATTCCGACCGTGTTGTCGGCATTGGTATTGACTCGACTGGCTCGACCCCAATCCCAGTAGATCGTGATGGAATGCCGCTCGCCTTACAGGAAAGATTTGGTAAACACCTCGCAGCGCAGGCCTGGCTTTGGAAAGACCACACGGGACACGCTGAAGCGGCTGAAATTACCGAAAAAGCTGCAGGTCACCCAGATCAGTACTTGACCAAATGTGGAGGAACTTATTCAAGTGAATGGTACTGGTCGAAAATTCTTCATTGCAAACGGACCTCACCAAAGATTTTTGATGCAGCTTATGCCTGGGTCGAACTGGCAGATTTTGTTCCAGCTTTCATTACGGGACATACAAATCCCTCAACACTAAGTCGTGGCATCTGCGCGGCCGGTCATAAGGCAATGTACAGCGAAAGCTGGGGAGGACTGCCTAGTGAGTCCTTTTTAAAATCCTTGGATCCTGCACTAGTACCACTTCGACGACGCTACGCGCAACGAGCGGTACCATCGGACCATAAGGCGGGTGGCTTAAGTGCGAGCTTGGCCAACCAAGTCGGTTTACCAAAAGGGATTCCGGTGGCTGTCGGGGCCTTCGATGCCCATATGGGCGCGGTCGGCGCAGGTATCACCCCGGGGACACTCGTAAAGATTATTGGCACCAGCACCTGCGACATGATGGTCGCCCCGATGAATGAGGCGCTGCGCGACATCCCAGGCCTGTGCGGCATCGTACCAAACTCGATTGTTCCGGGAACATACGGCCTCGAAGCTGGCCAATCGGCGGTTGGGGATATCTTTAACTGGTTTACCAACTCACTGGCTCCCAACAAATACACAGTAAGGGGTGATGCACATATAAATCTGACCCGGGCCGCTACACGACTGAAGCCTGGTGAAAGCGGGCTTCTCGCGCTTGATTGGAACAACGGTAATCGCACTATCCTCGTTGACCCACTACTCAGTGGGTTACTACTCGGACAGACGTTGCAGACAACCGCACCGGAAGTCTATCGGGCACTCGTCGAAGCGACCGCATTCGGAGCACTCACGATTATTAATCGCGTCGAAGAATATGGTGTACGTGTGCGTGAGGTGATCAATTGTGGTGGCATTGCTGAAAAAAATCCGTTCATCATGCAGGTATATGCTGATGTCTGCAATCGTCCAATGAAAATTAGTCGCTCTGCGCAAACTTGTGCGTTAGGTGCGGCTATTTTTGGCTCGGTCGTGGGGGGAACTCATCGCACTGTTAAAAGTGCCCAGCGTCACATGACGGGAGTTAAGCAGACAACCTATCGGCCACGCCGAAGTGCGGTGAAAATCTACGCGGAACTGTACCAATTGTACAGATCTCTGCACGATACCTTTGGTGTAACGGGACAAGCCATGCCGCTTGACGGCATCATGAAAGAGCTGATCAAGATTAGGAGTCGTGTACGACATTAATGGGTATGCCGATAATATTAAGGTGACGATATCTTATGCTCGACGAACTGAAGATTGAGGTCTGTCAGGCCAACCGCGATCTCGTATCGCTCGGTCTCGTAACGTTAACCTGGGGTAATGTCAGCGGCATCTGCCCAGAACGAAAAAACGTCGTGATTAAACCGAGTGGGGTGCCCTATGACACACTCCAACCAGAACACATGGTCGTCGTCAGCCTAGATGGCGAGGTCGTGGAAGGAACGCTCCGCCCATCATCTGATACACCGACTCACATTGTTCTCTATCAAGCCTTTGACAGCATCGGAGGAATAACCCATACACATAGTCGACACGCCACTATGTTCGCGCAAGCTCGACAAGAGATTCCCTGTCTGGGAACAACCCATGCCGATCACTTTCAGGGACCGATACCAGTAACCCGTCAACTCAGCGAGGCAGAGGTGCGCCATGACTATGAGTCCAACACTGGTCACGTTATCCGAGAACGGTTCAAAGAATTAGATCCTTTGGAGATACCCGGTGTTCTCGTGGCCGGCCACGCGCCGTTCACATGGGGCCGTACCGTTCGTCAATCGGTTGAAAACGCACAGGCACTCAACGCATTAGCCGAGATGGCTTTAGGCACTTATGCCATCAGCGGTGGTTCAGTAATTGACCTAGAAAAATACATTCTCGAGAAACATTACCAACGAAAACATGGCAAGTCGGCGTACTATGGACAACGCTAGCCCCACTTAATCTGCCAGCACCCAATCATGAGAGACCTAGACTCCTACGAAGCATGGTTTATCACCGGTAGCCAGCACTTGTACGGCAAGGAGGTGCTCCGGAAGGTTGACGAACATGCTCAGCAAATTGCTCGAGAACTCAACTCGTCCAGTGAGATTCCTGTGCGCATTGTCCATAAACCTGTGGTCGCAACATCGGACGCGATTCATGGTGTTTGCCAAGAGGCCAGTCGTGACGACAACTGTGTTGGCATCATTACTTGGATGCATACGTTCTCACCCGCGAAGATGTGGATCAGCGGTCTTCGCGTACTCCAGAAACCACTCGCGCATTTACATACCCAGTTCAACCGAGATATTCCATGGTCAACAATCGACATGGATTTTATGAATATGAACCAGTCCGCGCATGGCGGCCGTGAATTCGGACATATCTGCACTCGCATAGGCCTTCGTCGCAAAGTGATTGTCGGACATTGGCAGGATGCAGCGACCGTAACCGATCTCGCTGCATGGACACGTGCTGCGGTCGGTTGGCGCGACGGCCAAGGAGCTCACATTGCGAGGTTCGGAGACAACATGCGGGATGTTGCCGTTACCGAAGGTGACAAAGTTGAAGCGCAAATCCAATTCGGGTATACGGTGAACGGATTTGGGTTGGGTGATTTAGTGGCAGCAGTTGATGGCATCACGGACGAAGCAACCGAGCGACTATTACAGGAATATGATGATTGTTATTCAGTAACGGTTGCACTCAGTCCCAGTGGTGAACGGAGAGAATCGCTTCGAGATGCTGCCCGCATCGAATTGGGGCTCCGTGCATTTCTCGAAGAGGGAAATTTTAAAGCTTTTACTGATACGTTTGAGAACTTGCACGGGTTGCAGCAGCTCCCTGGTATCGCGGTCCAGCGGTTAATGAATGATGGTTATGGATTCGCCGCTGAAGGTGATTGGAAAACTGCAGCCCTCGTACGGGCCATGAAAGTGATGGCAGAAGGTTTGCCGGGTGGCACTTCTTTTATGGAGGATTACACCTATCATCTGGACCCAATCAATCCAATGGTGCTGGGGGCACACATGCTTGAAATATGTCCCTCGATCGCTGCCAACACGCCGTCGGTAGAGATTCACCCGCTGTCAATCGGAGAACGCGAAGACCCGGTACGACTTATCTTTGAAACAGCTCCTGGAGAGGCTGTTAATGTCGCCATCCAAGACTTAGGCGATGAATTTAGGATGCTCGTCAATGAGGTGGATGTAGTCTCACCACCTGAAATGCTTCCAAAACTTCCGGTGGCCCGCGCCTTGTGGAAGCCACGACCAGATCTGAAAACTGCGACCACAGCTTGGATTCTTGCCGGCGGTCCTCACCATACAAGCTTCAGTCAGGCTTTGCATTCCGAGCACCTAGAAAATTTTGCTGAGATGGCAGGCCTTCAACTCTTGCTGATCGACAATGACACGTCGGTGCGAGCTTTTAAGAATGACCTAAATAGGCGTTAAGGATTTCAATGCACTGGTTAGATTGGCTAATCGTCACTTGTTACTTCGCTGGCCTGTTTATCTTGGTGTGGTGGTTAATTCGCAAGAACAAAGATACCGCAGACGACTACTTCCTCGCCGGACGTAACTTGAGTTGGTGGATCGTTGGGGCGTCAATTTTCGCTTCGAACATCGGTTCCGAACATCTGGTTGGACTGGCTGGTTCTGGCGCCACCGACGGAGTCGCCATGGCGCATTACGAACTACATGCCTGGTGTCTGCTCGTGCTGGGTTGGGTTCTTGCACCGTTCTACATGCGCTCACGCATCTTCACGATGCCAGAGTTTCTCGAAAAACGTTTTAGTCCAATCAATCGCTGGGTCCTATCGCTAATCTCCCTGGTGGCGTACGTGCTCACAAAAATCGCCGTGGGTATTTTTGCCGGTGGCATCGTCTTCTCAGTTCTTTTACCAGAAATGCGGCTCGGTCCCCTCGACAGCTTTTGGATCGGTTCGATTCTGGTGATAGCACTCACTGGTCTTTATACCGTACTCGGCGGCCTGCGCGCGGTCGCCTACACGGAAGCTGTCCAATCAGTCGTGCTTATCGTTGGGTCTATCCTAGTCACTGTATTCGGACTCAATGCCCTCGGCGGCTGGAATGTTCTTCGAGAGATCGCTGGCTCGGAAATGTTCAACCTCTGGAAACCACTAGTTCCTGAAGGGGTCATCGGCACTTGGATGCCGGTCAAGGACGTCGACGTCATGGGTCGTGTCGTTCGTCAAGCTTGGTATTTCAATGACAACTACCCTTGGTTGAGCATGCTGTTTTGTGCCCCGGTAGCAGGATTATGGTACTGGTGTACCGATCAATACATCGTCCAACGAACGCTTGGGGCACCAAATGAACAAGAAGCCCGAAGAGGAGCAATCTTTGCCGCATGCCTCAAGCTCCTTCCAGTTTTCATCTTCATTATTCCTGGCATGATCGCCTTCGCTCTCGCTACTAGCGGACGCTTACCAGAAATGCAGCAGGTTTTACTGGACGGGAACGGCGAGATTATTCGCGAAGAAGCCCAGAAGGCCTTTCCGTTATTGGTGGCAACAGTCCTGCCAGCTGGAGTCCGCGGCATCGTGGTAGCGGGACTCCTTGCAGCATTGATGAGTTCACTGGCTGGAGTCTTCAACGCATCTGCGACCCTCTTCACGATGGATTTCTATCGCAAATTACACCCAAGTGTGTCCGACCATCAATTGGTTTGGATTGGGCGACTCGCAACGATCGTAATGGTTATTGTTGGATTGCTGTGGATTCCAGTTATACAGGGGGGGCGGGGGTTGTATGACTACCTACAGGGTGTGCAAGCCTATCTAGCACCACCAATTTTCGTTGTCTTCTTTCTGGGAGTCTTCTTCAAACGCCTAAACGGCTCTGGTTGTCTGGCCTCGCTCGTCATCGGGTTCTTGCTCGGACTATTCCGTCTAGCAGTTGACACACCCGTCAAACTTGGATTGCCAGGTTTTGAAAACGGTTACGTTCAAGGTTCCTTCCTTTGGATTATTAACAACATGTTCTTCCAGTACTACAGCATCCTGATCCTGATCGTGTGTGTGGCGGCAATGGTCATCACGAGCTATCTGACAGATGAACCGGATTACGCAGCCATCAGCGGTTTAACCTACGGGACGCTTACCGACGAACATCGTCGTAAATCACGTAGCAGTTGGAGCACCGGCGATGTTGTGGCGTCAGGAGCTGTGTTATTTGCGATAGTCATAGCGTATTTATACTTCACAGGATAGGAAGGCTGCGCAGTCATTATGAGTCCTCGACACCTGACCTCGATTACTTTTCCATTACTGCTTGTTATCACCATCTTAATCAGCGGGAGTTCTGAATCGTCGGAACGTCCGAACATTGTGATCATCATGGCAGACGACATGGGATTCTCTGACATTGGACCCTATGGCAGCGAGATCAACACACCGAATCTTGATCGACTGGCCGCTGGCGGTATTCGTTTCACTGAGTTCTACAATATGGCGCGCTGTGTTCCTACACGTGCATCACTACTGACTGGACTCTATCCCCATCAGGCCGGACTGGGTGATATGACGTACGATGCAGGAATTCCTGCATACCAAGGCGACATTAATGATCAGTCCGTCACTATAGCTCAGGTCCTGCAAGACTCTGGCTACGCCACCTATATGTCTGGCAAGTGGCATGTAACCGCGCAAACAGGCTACTGGGCGACTGGGGAACGCGCGCAGCGACCGTACCGCGAAGGATGGCACCCGGAACAAACTTCTCAACACAACTGGCCGCGACAGCGTGGATTCGATCGCTTCTTCGGAACTATTGAAGGTGCGGGTAATTATTTTTCCCCTATAACACTCACTGAAAACAACACCCCAATCAATATAGCGCCAGAGGATTTTTATTACACTGACGCGATCGGAAATCACGCTGTCCAGTACGTGAAAGAACATCACAACGTAACTCCAGAACAACCCTTCTTTCTTTACGTTGCCTATACCGCTCCGCACTGGCCGCTACATGCGTTGGAAGAAGATGTTGAGAAATATCGTGGGATGTACGACGAAGGCTGGGAACCGGTACGTGTGGCACGGTATCAACGCTTACGTGAAATGGGACTTATCGATAACACGTGGCAACTCAGTCCACCAGACGAAACCGTCCCTGCCTGGAAAAACCTCACCGAACAAGAACGAATCTGGTACCGGCGAGCAATGGAAGTCTATGCGGCGCAGATCGATCGGATGGACCAGAATATTGGTCACCTGCTGGATGCACTAGACGAAACCGGCCAACTGGAAAACACCCTGCTCCTTTTCTTAAGCGATAACGGAGGTTGTGATGAGGTCTTAACCGACGAGTGGCGCGGCATTTGGATGGCCCGCGAAACGCGTCAGGGCAATCCAGTGGTTGTTGGCAACGAGAACACTGGGGTACTGCCAGGCCCAGAAGCAACCTACATGAGTTATGGCCCAGGCTGGGCAAACGTGAGCAATACACCGTTGAGACAATACAAATGGTGGACACATCAGGGTGGTATCGTCGCACCTTTTATTGTTCACTGGCCTAGCAGAATCCCCGATGGAGGTCTTGTTATGAGCGAGGTTGGCAGCGTGCTCGATCTAATGGCTACAGCTGTCGATGCCGCGAGTGCTACGTATCCGACGGAGTGGAAGGGCGTGCCGATTCACCCAATGGAAGGTCGGAGCTTACTTCCCGCGTTTCATGGAAAACCTCTTCAGCCGGAGGCTCTGTTTTGGGAACATGAAGGAAATCGAGCAGTACGATCGGAGCGCTGGAAACTGGTCGCCACCCGCGGCGGCGATTGGGAACTCTATGACCTCAAGACTGACCGGAGTGAGCTCAACAATCTCGCCGAACAACACTTAACAGAAAAAGGCGCCCTTATTACTTTGTATAACACCTGGGCGAATCGCGTTGGGGTTTCGGAAGACCCTATTTATTAACTAAATCTGAGACGCCACTACCTGTTCATTGCCCGCCCGAAAGAGCGAGTTCGACTTTGTCAGCCACCAAGATAGGCTTTTTTGACATGTTCGTTCTGGAATAAATCCTTACTAGGTCCTTCTAACACGACACGCCCTGTTTCCAAGACGTAGCCGCGATCTGCAAGTCGAAGTGCCATTTCCGCATTTTGCTCATTGAGCAAAATAGTGGTCCCCCTTAAATGCAGTGCTCGAATAATTTCGGCAATCTGTTCTACAAGTATGGGGGCAAGTCCAAGTGACGGCTCATCAAGCAAGAGTAGTCGTGGCCGCGCAAGTAACGCGCGACCAATAGCAAGCATCTGTTGTTCGCCACCAGATAAAATGCCGGCTCGTTGATGAAAACGCTCTTTTAATATCGGAAAGAGATCGAAGACACGTGTCTTATCTGCCGTAATCTGGTCTTTATCGGATCGGCTATACGTTCCCAAGTCGAGATTGTCACCGATGGTCATGTCGGAAAAAACTCGGCGGCCTTCAGGGCAGTGAACAAGACCGCGTCGCACAATTTCTGCGACTGACCTGCCGTCGATTCTCTGACCCAGGAACGTGATCTCTCCATGCCGAGGTTCTACCAAACCAGACAGCGTTTTAAGCACGGTCGATTTACCGGCACCATTGGCACCAATTAATGTGACAAGTTCCCCTTCATTCACATGCAATGTCACATCTTTGAGAGCATGGACATTGCCGTAATAAACATCAACTTTCGATATTTGGAGCATGCTCACTGCGCTTTCCCAAATAGGCTTCAATGACACGATCGTCCGTGCGAATCTCGTCGGGGGATCCTTCAGCAATTTTTTTACCGTCATCTAACACAACAACCCGGTCGGAAATACCCATGACTAATTTCATGTCATGTTCGACCAGCACGACAGTGATACCTTCATCACGTATCCAACCAATGAGGCTTATCAGATCGTTTACTTCAGCTGGATTTAAACCTGCTGCTGGCTCGTCCAATAGCAGCAACTGAGGCTGAGACGCAAGTGCAATGCCCAGTTCCAGTAAACGCTGACTCCCGTAAGGCAGTTTGCCTGCTCGAAGGGCTCCGTACGATTTCAAACCAATAAATTCTAGAATGCAGTCGGCCACGACTTCGGCTTCTTGCTGAATTTGTCTTGATAAATCGCGACGAAACAGGCTGGTGTAGAGTGTGGCTTGTTCTGATCCCGTATGTGCCAGAACCAGATTGTCACGCACTGACACCTTTAGAAAAAGACTAGTTTGTTGAAAGGTGCGCACGATCCCCTGACGCGCCAGTTCATCCGGCTGGAGCTTATTAAGAATCTTGTCTTGATACCAGATCTTGCCAGACGTAATAGGCCCAAAACCGGTGATTGCATTTAGCATCGTTGTCTTGCCCGCCCCATTTGGCCCGATAATGGCAAGGACTTCACCAGCCTTCACCTCCAGATCAATACGCTCCACAGCATGAACGCCACCAAAATAGACGCACAGATCTTTGGAGACTAATAAAGATTCTGAACGATCACGAAGTCTCACCCTAGAACCGACATGATTGGAACGAGACAGATGAGAACCATTTGTGACAAAAGCACCTGAAAGGGCTTTGTGTAATTCATTATTCAGAGTCAGTTTCCTCTCCGTCAGAACCTGTAACTCTGAGTCTGGGGTCGAGATAGCGTCTGTTTGCGGTCTTCGCTGCAGGCGATCCCTGATTAAACGCAGCGCCAGCCGATTCAACGTCGGAAAGATGCCGTCTGGCATGAATAACATGATGATCATGAGCAGCAAGCCGAAAATTGCCATGCGCCACTCTTGGGCGGTGCGCAAGAGTTCAGGCAGGACAGTAAAAAGAATCGCGCCAAGCACTGGTCCTGCCAAGGTTGCACGTCCACCAGCAATGACCATCACTACAATCGTGATGGTTAAATCAAATACTAAGATCTCTGGGCCAAGAAATTGGAAGAAGTGCGCATAGAAGCTTCCCGCTAAACCCATAATGAACGAGCTAAGCAAAGCCGCGAGCATCATGTACCGAAAGCTGGAAATACCAACAGACTGGGCTAACATTTCGTTCTCTCGAAGAGCGAGCATACCTCGCCCGATCGTACTGTGCTCTATGCAGTACAGGCCGAAGAGTACCAGCGCAACGAGCAGTAAAATGAAATAGTAGTAAGGGAGGTATCCCGTGAACCAAGGAGCCGGCGGAGGGATTGCAGCGATACCCATTGGGCCATTTGTTACTTCGATCCAGTTGAGAGCTACGAGCCGGAAACATTCAGCGAACCCAAGAGTGACCAAAACGAAATAAGCGGTTCGCAGTCTCAATGTCAACCGACCGATAATCCACCCAGCAACCGTCGCCGCTATACCAGCAGCCAAAAATGCAGGTAGAAACGAAACTTCGTATCGCGTGGTAAGAATCGCTGACACGTAGGCTCCCAGACCATAGAAGGCGACAGGACCAAGCGATAACAGGCCAACTTTCATCAAAAGATTGTGAGCGGAGGCAAGCAAGATGAACACGCCTGCCTGGATTGCTAGTCGAACAACGAACTGATCGTCAACAACCTGCGGCGCTATCAATGCTGCTGCAAGCACGACCAGTATTGAATACTGAATTGGTCTTATTACCGGTTCCTTTGGTCGTGTCATCCGACTCGTCCCTCTTTTCCAAGGAGACCAGTGGGTCTGAGAAGAAGCACGACAATGATGAGGATGAATGCAATGGCATCACGATATCCCGACGAGATATACGCTGCTCCTAGACTCTCAGCTACCCCCAAAAGTAAGCCAGCCAAAATGGCGCCGGGAAAACTTCCCAAACCACCAACAATAACCACTGCAAACGATTTGGCAGTGACAATGGCCCCCATCGTTGGAAAGACTTGAAAGATTGGTGCAAGTAGACCGCCGGCAAGTGCTGCGATGCCCGCACCCCAGCTAAATGTAAACGTGTTAATAAAATCGGTGTTGACGCCCATCAAGGCCGCAGCCTCTCGATCTTGGAATGTCGCCCGAATCGCCTTACCTACTTTGGTCCGTTGCAAAAAAAGATGCGAAGCAACGATGATCAAAAGCGCCGACACCAGCACAAAGACCCTGATAGGCGTAAGACTGATAGGCCCAACCTGAATGCCAAGAAGAGAAAACGGCAGGCCTATATCCTTAGGAGTAGGATCCCAGATAATCTGTGCCATGTTCGCCAAGAAAATGGAAAGGCCGATCGTAGCGAGCATGGACACATCAATGGGCTCGTTCCGGATTGGCTTCAGTAATAAACGTTCAATGATGGCGGCCAAAAGTGCAACGAGTAAGGCCGAAATGATGAGAGCCATCGGGTACGGTACGCCAGTAAGGGTAAAAATTGTGTACACCGCAAACGCGGCTAACATGTAAAACTGACCGTGTGCGAAATTCACGACATTCATCACGCCAAAGATCAGCGTGAGACCAATGCCCATGAGGGCATAAATGCCGCCGATTAACAGGCCGTTGAGAAGATGTTGTAGGAAGCCGACCATGATAGGTAGCAGGAATATCTTAAGGGGCGCCTCAAATCCTGCACAGTGACAACATCTTGATGTTAACTGGTTCTGGTAGAGGTTGCGCTTACACTACCACCCTGGGTCAGGACCTTACTATTTCCTCATGATGGTGCTCTGCCTCAAGTACAAGGCATCACACCCTACGAAGATACAACTGTAGTTACAATGTCGGCGCGATGGTTGCAACCGCTGTCAGCGTACCATCGTCAACACGGACCAGGTAAACATTTGGACGACTCTGGTGCCCTTCAGCCTCATCAAACTTAATGTGACCACTCAAACCAGCAAATTCAACCCTAGTCAGTGCTTGGTTTAAGCCTGCTTGATCGAGGCTACAGTCATTTAACTCGATTGCCTTCGCAATGACCTGCACACCGTCAAAACCGCGGTAAGATTCGCCCAAGCCTACTTGAGGGAACCCAGCGTCATGGTATGCGTTGTAGTACCACTCCGACAGTACCGAATCGCCAGCTAAATGGTGCTCCGCTGGCACATAGAACATTAAGTGATATGTGCCATTAACAATCTCTGAACTCGACAGGTGCATAATAGCCACTGGATAGTTACTCCCTCCAGTAGTCAGAACAAGCTGGCTCATTCCCAGTTCGGCATATTGCTTTAGGATGGCAGCAATCTGCGCTGCACCGGTAGTCATCACTATCGCATCCACCTCTGAACTATTAATCTCTGTTAGCTGTGGCAACACGTCAGTGACGCTCTGGTCAATATAGTTCTCGAACACAATCTGACCACCCTGCGATTCGATAACCTCACGGAAGGTGTCACCTGCACTGCGTCCCCAATCGTTGTTAACACTCAGAATGGCCACTTTCTTCATGGTTAGTTCATTGGCCAAGTATGGTTTGACGGCCTCCGCTTCCATCTCACTCGTCGGGCTAATGCGGTGCACCCACTCGAATCCAGGCGTGTCCGCAGATGTAATCTTCACCGAACTAGAAGTTTCCACAACCAGCGGGACTCCATGACGTGCCATAACCGGCATCACCGCTAGTGTCGCAGAACTACCCCAAGCGCCCATAATGACCGGCACTTCCTCACGCGTTATCAAATTCTCAGCTGCATTCGCAGATTCCTGCGGATCATTTCTACCGTCCAAAATAATTGGCTCGAGCGGCCGTTCACAAACACCGCCTTCCGCATTAATTTTTTCGACGCCAATACGCAGACCACTGACAACATAAGATCCGGCATCCGCAACAGGCCCAGTGAGGGGTGCGATAACACCAAATCGGATTGGTTCCACAGCGCTAGAATCGAGTTCGTCAACTGCAGAGTTGGGGGTACAGGCTGTCATTAAAATTACAGCTACGAACAACGCTACAGTCAAAACCACTATTCGTTTCATATTTTACAAAACTCATTTGCGAGCAACCGAGACCAGACTCTTCCGATTGTCTCGGCTACGGACTTGGATAGGGAACATCCTCCAAGGTTCTCGGTTCCTCTTCCACAACATCAAGTTTGCCTAATAATTGAAGGATGCGTTCAGGAGAAGCAGGTGTACGAGTAACCCGTTGACCAATCGCGTTGGCAATCGCATTAAAAATAGCAGGAGGCGTAGGAATCGTTGCTGGTTCCGCCACACCTTTGGCACCATGCGGACCAGTTGGATCATACACCTCTACAATTAATGGATCGATCTTTGGAACATCAGCTGCCGTTGGTATCAAGTAAGTACTCAAACGAGAATTCACAAACTTCCCTTGCTTGACCACCATATCTTCCATCAACGCAAACCCGAGTCCCTGCACTGCACCGCCCTCAATCTGGCCTTCCACGCCTTTAGGGTTAATCGCTTTGCCAGCATCAGTCGCGGAAGCTAATCGGAGAACGATGACTTTACCGGTCTCAGTATCTACTTCGACTTCGGCAAGCTGACTGGCCCACGCATAGGTAGCATACGCATCCCCCTGAGATGTCGCCGTGTCTACATCAGGAGTCGTAATCTTGTGCCAACCGTACCCTTGAAACCGTTTACCACGGGCGTGTGTTTCCGCAGCCAGTTTCGCAAACGATAGTCCTTTGGACGGCGCTTCACGATCGTAGACACGCCCGTTGCCAAAAGTTAGTCGATCCGGAGAACATGCGATCAACTCCGCTGCAATTTCTCCAAGTTGACTTTTGAGGTCTTGGCAGGCTTTAACCACAGCGTTTCCTTGCACATAAGTGGCCCGACTGGCGGAAACCGGGCCAGAGTCTGGAGTTTTCTCCGTGTCCGCAGAAACTATCGTGACATCTTTAAAGCGAACTCCTAACTCATCTGCAACAAATTGACAGAGAATGGTTCGCAAGCCTTGACCTAGTTCGCTTGCGCCGTTCCTGAGCGTTACACTGCCATCGAACGCAACGTCAACTGCTGCGCTGGCAAAGTCTGGCCGTGCAAAACCATAGCCGAGACCATAGAGCATCGAACCCACACCAATCCCTCGAATCTTCATGATGTCATTGCCTGTGAAGTGCGATCAAAGCGTAGTTCTTTTTCAACCATGTACTCCTGCAGTCTTTCTAGAGTTGCAGGCAAACCTGCCGCTTCAGTCATGGTCTGTCCAGTGCTAAACGAAAGTCCCTCTCGCAGGCAATTATGCAAGCGGAATTCTAGAGGATCCATTCCGACTTGTTCTGCTAACCGATCAATTAGATTTTCGTGTACCACAGCGCACTGAAGAACACCGAAGCCACGAAAGGGTCCACTAATGGGATTGTTTGTATAAGCCGAAAAACTATCAGCCTTGTAGTTCGGCCAATGATAAGGACCGCCCAAGTGAAGAGCCATTTTCTTTATGACAAAAATTCCCAAAGAGGCGTACGGTCCCGAGTCTCCATAGGCAACTCCCTCAAACGCCGTGAGTTTACCGGCTCGTGTCGCGCCCGCCCGGGCTCTTACAATTGTGGGGTGGCGGTGCGTTTGGGTGAGCATGGATTCATGACGCGTATAAGCCAAGCGAACCGGGCGCTTCGTAGCCCACGCCAACAACGCAACAAATATTTCTACTGTCACGTCGTCCTTGCGACCAAATCCGCCGCCCATGGTGCTGGCAATGTGCCGAATACGATTGGCCGGTAATCCCATTACACGAACTACTTGCCGTCGATCTCGATAGATGTATTGTGATGAGGAGAAAACAACTAACGTTTCATTTTCATCGACCCAAGCCATGCCCGACTCAGGTTCAATTGGCGCATGGTCTTGTCCGTGGGTGTGAAACAAGTCTTCTACGATGACATCCGAATCCGAGAAACCTTGGGCAAAATCACCTTTACGTACCCGCGTATGGAGAATTAGGTTGCCCTTCGGTTGCACCTGCGGCGCATTTGCTTCAAGGGCAAGAATCGGATCAAAGACGGCAGGTATAGGCTCGTACTCAACCTCAATTTTTGAAAGAGCCTCCTCTGCAATATAAGGATCCTCTGCTGCCACAAGCGCTACAGGTTCTCCCCAAAAACGAACCTTGTTTTCTGCCAACACTTGCTGATCAGGAAGAGCAATTCCATAAACGTTCTCTCCAGGAATATCCTTCGCGGTCAGAACAGCATGTACGCCGTCCATTTGCTCAGCTACCCTTGTGTCAATACGCTTGATCACAGCGTGGGCCTCAGTGCTTAATAACACCTTGCCATAAAGCATCCCAGGCATGTAGAGGTCACCGCCATAAATAGCTTTACCAGTTACTTTGGACACGGCATCTTCACGAACGACTGACTTACCAATAACATCGTGATCTTCATCTACGCTAACGGCTTCAGCCACTCGTTTGCGTGTGTCGGTATCAACTGTTGGTTTTGCCATGCTGGTTTCTTCGCGAATTCTAAAACTTTATGTTGTTTCCTGAGCGGCACGCTGCACCGCTGCGATAATCTTCTGATACCCAGTGCAACGACATAAGTTACCGGCAATACCCTCAATAATCTCTTCCCGATTTGGATCCGGGTTGCGTTGGAGTAAATCAACGCCGGCCATAACCATACCTGGCGTACACATGCCGCACTGCACTCCGGCTTCTTCGATCAACGCTTGTTGTACGGGGTGCAAGCTGGTTGGTGTCCCAATGCCCTCAATAGTCACCACCTGCGCGCCAATCGCTTTTTCCATGGGTATGAGACATGCCAGTACGGCAGTGCCATTCAAGAACACCGTGCAACTTCCACATTCACCTTCACCACAACCTTCCTTGGTGCCGATTAAATGTAGATCGTCTCGTAAGAAATCAATCAGGCGGCGTCCCGCCGTCACCATCTGAGAAACGGCTTGATTATTTAGCCAAAGTTCCATGAGCACTTCTTTCGGCCCAACTTTTGCGATCGTATTAGTCATTGAAAGCTTGTTCTCAGTCAGCTTTATTAGTGTTTGCTCGTTCGCAGGCCGTTTCTAAAGCCAGCTTCACCATTGGTTTTGCAACATAGAGCCTGTACGCAGCACTGCCCCGGACATCACTAATCGGCGTAAGACTCTTTCGCGAGATCTCGGCAGCCCGACTAAATAATTCGTCAGAGGGCGCCTCCCCTCTTAGCATCTTCTCGGCAGCCGTGACGCGCACAATTGTTGGCGCGACTGAGCCCAAGGCAACCCGCGCATCTGATATGCGGCCGTCATTGATAAACAGGACCGTCGCAACATCCACAACCGAAATCGCTTGACTGTGCCGTAACCCTAATTTTGTGAAAGCGCTTCCGGCATGCTGAGGAAGCATGTTGAATGACACCTTCGTAATGAGTTCATGGGGCTTCACTGCCGTCTTACGCACTCCCAGCATAAAGTCCGACATGGCCACATGCCGGTCGCCGTCCAAACTGGTCAATGTAACCTCAGCTTCAAGAGCACTTAAACACGGTAAAGTGTCACCAGCAGGTGAAGCGTTGCCGAGATTGCCACCGACTGTACCCATGTGCTGAATTTGTTTACCACCGATAAGACGACTAGTTTCTGCCAACAAATAAGCATGCTGATTGACCAGCTCGGACGCGATTAACTCGCTGTAGGTGACGGCAGCACCAATGTGCAGCCGCTTGGATTCCACCCAGATTTTCTTAAGGGCAGGAATACTGCTCACGTCTACCAACGCATCAGCCTCGGTCAGACGTTCACGCAACTGAACCATGAGATCGGTACCACCAGCAATCAGGCGTACTTGTTTGCCACGTTCACTGCCAATGGCGCCTGCAAGATGACCCAGCGCTTCCTCTATTGTCTCCGTTTTATGGTAAGACCCGTAGAGCATTAACCTTCGTCCCTTGTCTTATTTACATCTCCTACAATTCAAAAGTCTACGACTAGGTCACGGATTACTTTGTTTTCTCTATAAGGCTTAATAATCACGTGAGCGCCTGGTTGAAGTGGAATAGTACACCCCTTGAGCGGTTTTTCCTTGCTCCCGTTGATCTGAAGTCGTACCTGACAGGTGCCACAAATGCCACGCCCACACTGTTGATTGCGAAAAGCGAGGGTCTGATCCTGATGGGTATAAATCTCGCGTAGTAAGGTAAACACACTCATGCGCGTATAGTAAGGAACAACGTATCGTTCCATTCTTTCTTGAGTGTCGACCGATGGATCAAAACGGTAAATATCAGCAATGATAGGATCGCCGAGTTCTACCGGATCGGTGACTGCAGCACAGAGAATATGTGACATAAAGCTTAGCTAGGATGTCCCGTAGCCCTCTAGAACACCAGCCTCAAGTAACAGCGGATCTGCTGACCTTCTTTCACTACGACGATCTTTGAGACGAACAATCGGCATCTCCGTCACATTGTAGGTAGTTTCGTCGATTTGCCTCACTAGTGTATGTTTTTCCCAGTCTGAACGCATTTCAGGAAAGTCCGTACGCCAGTGATGGCCTCGACTTTCTTCGCGAGCCAACGCTGACGCGGCAACTAGTTCAGCAAGTTGCACCATTGCGTGAACCTCCAGGGCTTCTTCCCATTCATAGTTATAGATTCCGGATCCAATAGTCGCCTGCACAAATTCTAGCTCTTCTGCTCGAAGACCTCGCAACATCTCAATGGCCGTGGTAAGCCCATCGGCATGGCGACGGTAGTGCACGTGCTCGTGCATCACTGCCTTAATTTTTCGCTTAAACTCAATCGGCCGGATTCCATTAGGTCGATCTTCGCGGAAACTGTAAATGCGTTTAGATTCCTCACTAACAAGCGCCTCATCAATCGCCGGACTTGGTCGACCAAGCGCATATTGTGCAGCCCGGAGACCTGCCCGTTGCCCGAACACCTGGGTTTCCGCAAGCGCGTTGCCACTTGTCCGGTTAGCTCCGTGAACATTACCCCCAACTTCACCAGCAGCATACAAACCTGGCACGCTCGTTTCGGCCCATTCATTCACACGAGCACCGCCAAGAGTGTAGTGAGTAACAGGCATAACCTCGATAGGCTGCTCCAATACGTTGAGACCAAGGTCTTTCAATTCGTTGTATGGTAGCGAGTCAAGCCGATGGAGAATTGCCATTACCTCATCCGGTGAGCGCAGTGATTTGCTGAGGTCAAGGTACACGCCACCATGTGGTGTACCGCGCCCCTCTTCGACTTCCCTAAACATCAATTTCATCATGACATCGCGAACTGGAAGACGTTTCGTCTGCGGCAAAAACGGTTCGCCAAGCCCGTTGAGCATTCGGCCGCCGCAGTACTGCTCTGTCAATAATCCCTCGTACTGCACCAGCGTCCCTTCAACCTCAGAAGGCCAGCACAAACCCGTCGGATAAAACAACATCATTTCAAGGTCAACCAGATCTGCGCCGGCCTCATAAGCCAAAAGCACACCCTCGCCGGTTAACCCGGGTTCGGTATCCGTCCATCGCCAGAGTTCTGGATAGCCGCCTGTGGCGAGAATTACAGAAGGCGCTGTAAACACAGCGGGTTGACCTCCTCGCATATCCAACGCAACGAGTCCCGCCATACGATCATTGTCTTTGAGAAGCCGAGTCACAACCACGTCTTCCACTAGCCGAATATTGTCTTGCTTGAGAACCTGTCGGCGGAGACCAGCAGCCATCGCCTGTCCATCGCCTAAGATAACTAAATTGCGTTCGTAAGAATGACCGGGGTGCATTACTTGAAGGAAGTTTCCACGGTCATTCTTACGGAATTTCATTCCATAACTGCACAGGTCCATCGCGCGTTCGGTTGATTCATCAGTCAGAGCCTTAATCAGATTTTCGTCACCAAGATAACGGCCTTCGTAGCATGTATCTTCAAAGGCGATGTCCACACTATCCCGCTCATCTTCCATAGCGAACGCAGCTTGGTAGGACGGACAGGCCATCGTTGTTGCACCACTGCGAGCAGCTTGCCCTTTCGTCAACAACGTGACCGTAGCGCCAGCTTCAGACGCAGCGATAGCGGCGCGCATGCCTGCCCCACCACCACCCACCACAATCACATCGGACTTCAGCACATTAGAATGCATCTTGGTCATCCTAGGTACGAATGCAGCATCTATTCGTTATTGACCTATTGCCCGGAGTTCCACGCCCTTCATTTCAAAGCCAGCTCTCAGTTGTTCCGTGAGTTTTTCGGCTCCTTGGGTGTCTCCATGAACGCAAATAGTTTCAGCAGAAAGTGCAACGGTTGAACCGTCAATGGCTTCAACATTTCCGTCGATTACCATCTGCAACACGCGCGACACAACCAGCGCGGGATCATGAATGACAGAATTAGCCTTTTGACGAGAGGCTAAAGATCCGTTGGGTTCGTAGGCACGGTCGGCAAAAGCTTCGGCCGCGACACGCAGACCCACTTCACGACCAGCAGTAAGGATTTCTGATCCCACCAACCCAAAAAGGATGAGCGAACGGTCGACGGCGGCGACACCACGAGCAATAGCCGCAGCGATAGTGGCGTCTCGAGCAGCCAGATTGTAAAGTGCGCCATGAGGTTTGACATGCTGCAGTTGGGTCCCTTCAGCCACGGCAACACCAGCGACGGCGCTAACCTGATAAATGACGAAGTCTTCGACCTGGGCTGGTGTTGCCTTCATCTCACGCCGTCCATACCCGACCAGATCCGGAAACCCTGGGTGAGCGCCAATCGCGACGTTAGACGCGAGTGCCAGCCGGATTGTTTTTCGGATCACCGATGGATCGCCAGCGTGAAATCCGCAGGCTATATTCGCCGATGTAATACTTCTCATGACGGCTTCGTCGTTACCTATCGTATAGGCTCCAAACGATTCACCCATGTCGCAATTGAGATCGATGCGCATATTCATCCTCAGATTAGACTGCACATTAGTGACAGACTTAAGAAATGATACCTCAACCTTAATTTATCGTACCGCGTTCCTTCACGCTTATACAGTATGGTACGCTTGGCTACATCAGCATGAGCCTGACCCTGTTTAAAATGATGAGAAGCTCCTAGGTAAACAGCTAATAATGTCGAAAAAAGCCGGCGAACAAATACCAGGTCGCACAGATTACAAATGGATTGGAAAAAGTATTCCACGTCATGAAGATGCACGGCTCTTAACAGGTCGTGGAACCTTCGTCGATGACCTCAATATTCCCAATGTTCACCATGCAGCGATCCTGAGGAGCCCCCATGCACACGCTCGAATTTCGAAGGTCGATTTAAGACGGGCGTTAAACCTGAAAGGGGTCATTGGAGGCATCACTGGTGCCGATGTTCTAGAACGGACACGGCCTTTCTCCGTGGTCGCAACCTCACCAATGCAGTACTACTGCATGGCAACGGATAAAGTCCGCTTCGTTGGAGAACCGGTCGCAGCCATCGTCGCTCGAGATCGCTACATTGCCGAGGATGCTCTGGATTTGATCGATGTCGAGTACGAGACGCTCCCCGCTATCGTTGACCCGGAGAAAGCCGTCGAATCTGACGCGCCGATTTTGCACGAGGAAGTTCCTAATAACATTGCATGTCATCGCCTGCTGAGTTACGGCGACGTCGACGCGGCATTCGACCAGGCGGATTTTGTATTGCGTGAACGTCTAGTTTTCCCACGCTATACGTCGATGCCACTTGAAACATTCGCTATCATCAGCAGCTATGACCACTTCAGAGGTGGGCTCACCTTGTGGTCAAACTTTATGGGACCGTTCATCATGCACCCAATCACCGCACGGGCCCTAAAAATTGCTGAAAACAATCTTCGATTCATCGTGCCACCAGACATTGGCGGTAGCTTCGGCATTAAGACAAGCATCTACCCCTATCTGACGCTACTGGGGTTATTGTCCATGCAGGTTGATGTGCCCGTAAAATGGATTGAGGACCGTCGCGAACATCTGCTCGCAAGTTCAGTGCAAACCGATCGAGTGAGTTACCGCGAAGTCGCGGTGACAAAAACCGGAGTGGTTCTCGGGTTTCGAACTAAACTCTACGACAACGTCGGCGCTTATCTTCGAACGCCCGAACCAGCCACAACCTTCAGGCCCATCGGCAACGTAGTCGGCCCGTACCAAGTTAAGAACCTCCAGATTGATGCGGACATCGTTGTGACCAACAAATGTCCGACTGGGCCGAACCGTGCATATGGATGTGCACACCTCTACTTCGAGCAAGAACGGTTGATGGATAAAGTTGCAGAAAAATTGAAACTCGACCCAGCTGAGGTTCGACTACGCAATTTTATCCAGCCGGACGAATTCCCGTACACAACACCCACCGGTGGGATATACGACAGTGGCGATTATCCGAAGGCATTCCAGCTTGCCCTGAAAACCTTCGGGTATGAAGCGATGCGCAAACAACAAAAAACTGCGCGGGCTGATGGACGTTTGTTTGGTATCGGCATTTCAACTGGAGTCGATCCTTCAGTGTCGAACATGGGCTACTTGACAGTCGCTCTCGATCCTGAAGTGCGGCAACATCCAGACTACTTGCCAAAGTCAGGTGCTGCTGAGACCGCCACGATTAAAATTGATCCACTGGGCCAAGTCACGGTAGGGCTTTCCTCGACGCCACAAGGACAGGGCCATGAAACGATTGTGGCGCAGATCGTGGCTGAAGAACTCGAACTCTCACCGGAGGATGTGACTGTAATCGACGAGTGTGACACGGCAAAAAATATTTGGAGCATCTCATCTGGCACCTATTCAAGTCGGTTCGCATCGGTTGGGACTAGCGCGGTTGCAAACGCTGCCAAGACCTTGCGAGAAAAAATATTTCGTATTGCGGCCCATTTACTCAAAGTCGACGTTGAAGACGTAGTTTTTGAAGACCGACGGTTTTACGCACGTGAAACACCGACTCAGTCAATCAAATTGTCACACGTAGCAGGCACCGCGCACTGGAATCCGAATGGCCTCCCGGAAGGCATGGAAGTCGGATTAAACGTAACCGAGACGTTTAGTTTTCCTCTAGCACATGCGCCCGACCAGAAAGATCGCGTGAATTCCTCCAACACCTATGGGTTTATGGTGGACCTGATGGCCGTAGACATTGACCCGGATACCGGTCAGGTTAAGATCTTAAAGTACGCATCAGTACACGATGCAGGAACCATCATCCACCCCAAGATCTTGGAAGGACAGATTTATGGCGGAGCGATGCATGGCATCGCGGGTGCCCTGTTCGAGCAACAGCTGTACGACGACGAGGGTCAGTGCCTCACCGCTACTCTGGTCGACTATGAGTGTCCATTTTCAACTGAGGCGCCGAAAATCGATATCGCACACATCGAGTCACCATCGCCTTTTACACCCTTAGGATCGAAAGGTGCCGGTGAAAGCAGCTCTGAAACCGCACCGGCGTGTATTGCGAACGCGGTTGCTGATGCCCTCTCACCACTGGGCGTCAACGTTACTGAGTTACCTCTGACACCGAACCGGTGCTGGGAATTACTGCAATCAGCAAGAGGACAGACTACGTGAAACTGCAAGTAGAACATGTGTTTCAAGTATCGCGTGACGTCCTTTGGCAGGTACTGCACGACCAGACACGTATGGCTGACTGGATTCCTGGATGCGAAAAGCTTGAAGAAATTGAGCCCGATCGTTTCGCTGCCACAATGAAGATTGGGGTTGGGGCCATTAAAGGAACCTATAAAGGCACCGTGCAGATCGCTGAAAAACAAGAACCGTCGCAGTACACCCTAGCTGTAGAGGGAAGCGCTGCACCAGGTTTCGTGCGCGGTAAGGCTCTTATGAAACTGCATGTAGAAGATGCCAATGTTACCCGCCTAGTTATCGATGCTGACGCCCAAGTGGGTGGATTAATTGCATCAGTTGGACAGCGCTTTGTGAGTGGGATCGCCAAACAACTCACGCGAGAATTATTGGCTAATATTGAACAATCGTTACGGTCGAAACCGGAAGCCACGGCATGAAACCAGTCTCTTTTGACTACTTTGCGCCAACCACAGTTAACGAGGCTGTGGCGCTACTCGAAGAACACGGCGACGATGCCAAAATTCTTGCGGGTGGGCAGAGTCTTGTGCCGATGATGAACTTCCGCTTGGTGCGTCCGACGTGCTTGGTCGACATCAATCAAATTAGGGATCTGGCATACATCCATGAGAAAGACGACCGCCTGCATATCGGTGCGATAACCCGACATCGAGATCTTGAAACCTCAACTTTAGTACAGCAGTGCAACGGATTATTGTTTGAAGGCGTTCAACTAATTGGTCACACCGCGATCCGGACGCGGGGAACGGTCGGCGGCAGCATCATCCATGCCGATCCGACAGCCGAACTGCCAGCCATACTCGCAGCACTAGATGGCGAAGTTCGCTTGATAGGTCCCAAAGGACAACGAACTATTAGTTGGAGAGATTTGTTTGTCACGTTCTTCACGACGGTAATCGAACCTGTTGAGATCTGCGACGAAATCATTATACCGAAGCTTCCATCCAGTGCCGGGTGGGCATTCGAGGAATTCACACGCCGGCACGGTGACTTTGCTGTCGCTGGTGTAGCTGCAGTGATAGTCACTGACAATAATGACCGTTGCACGGACGCTCGTTTAGCCATAACGGGTACAGCCCCCACACCGATACGAGCCACTCAGGCTGAATCGTTTCTTGTTGGCAAGTCGCTCACACAAACAACGCTGGAAGAAGCTGGTCGCTTGGTATCAACTGAAGTTGAGCCTGAGTCGGATGTCCACGCGACTGCCAATTATCGGCAACATCTAGCTGGTGCGCTCACCACGCGCGCGCTCCAACGTGCAGTAGAACGATGTCTTTCACGGAAGGACCAACGGGAAAAATGAGTAAGCGGATTCCGATCTCGGTCACTGTCAACGGGGAAACCTACGAAGAATACGTGCAGCCGAGGAAATTACTCGTCGACTTTCTCCGTGAGGATCTGCGTTTAACCGGCACGCATGTCGGCTGCGAACACGGTATCTGCGGGTCGTGTACGATTCTTATGAATGATGAGGCTGTACGATCGTGTCTCATGTTCGCCGTGCAAGCTAACGGTACGGAGCTGCGTACGGTTGAAGGTCTCTCGAAACAGGGAAAACTCCATCCGCTTCAAGAAGCATTCCAAGAACAGTTCGGCTTACAATGTGGTTTTTGCACTCCGGGATTCTTAATGACTGCTTGTGATCTCCTCGAACACGGGCAAGACTACACTGAGGAAGAGATCCGAGTCGCACTCTCAGGTAATCTCTGTCGCTGCACTGGCTATCAAAGTATCGTAGAGTCCGTTCAAGTCGCGGCAGAAAAAATTCGAAAAGGTTAAATGGCGGTGGCTACCTCGATCAAATTTGAAGCGATCGAGACACTACTCGCATCCGCTCGTCGGCACGGTCGGCGGAATCTGACTGAACCTGAAACTAAGGCAATTCTGAAGTTGGCGGGGTTCTCGATTCCCAAAGAGCACCTTGTAACTAACGCCCGCGACGCTATGCGAGTCGCCGGGCAAATCGGCTTCCCCGTCGTTCTTAAAGTGGTTTCACCAGACCTTCCCCACAAATCCGATATCGGAGGAGTTCGACTTGATTTGCATTCACGAAACGCGGTTCGGAACGCTTACCACTCAATACTTAAAGACGTTCGCGCTCGGAGCAGCCGAATCTCGATCGAGGGCATTCTAGTCCAACAACAACTTGCGGGAATTGAGGTAATACTTGGCGCCACTACCGATCCCCAGTTCGGACCCGTCATCGTCTTTGGATTGGGCGGTATCTATGTCGAAGCGCTGAATGATACGGTCTGCCGTCTTATCCCAATCACGCGGCAGGACGCCCAAAGTATGGTTGCTGAAATTAAGTCTGCCCCTCTCCTTAATGGTTTTCGTGGATTGCCCCGGGTGGATAAACGCAGCATCGTGACTGCGTTGTCGCGTTTATCGACGCTTGTTGCACGGTTTTCTGACCAGTTGCAGGAACTTGATATCAACCCAATGTTGGTCAACGCCCAAGGCGCCGTCGCCGTAGACGCGATGGCTCTTCTGACACGAAGCCCCTCGGATAGAAAAGCGCCGGGTCGGCAAAACTGGAAGTCAGGACACGTCGGGCACACTGGTCACCCAAGAAAACGTGAAGTGTCGTCTCAACCATTGAAGGCTTTGTTTGCACCACGATCCGTTGCCATCGTTGGCGCCTCGGCCAGTAAAGGTAAGAGTGGCTATTTTATTCTTAAGAATATTTTAGATGGGGGATTCTCCGGACGCGTGTACCCCGTCAATCCACACGCCAAACAGATTCTTAATTGCCGATGCTATGCGTCGGTGCGAGATCTTCCAGAGCCACCTGATCTCGTGATTCTGGTTGTTGCTAATGAACACGTGAAAACCGTGCTGCAAGACTGTGCGATCCGAAAAGCAAAGGCAGTCACAATCGTGACAGCGGGTTTTGGTGAAATCGGTGGAGCCGGCAGTAAAGCGCAGGACGCATTAACAACTATCATCCGGGAAAGTGCCATGCGTGTCGTCGGTCCAAACTCGGTTGGTCTGGTCAGTGCTCCGAATAAACTCGTGGGTAGCTTCGTGCCGTTCCCAAAATGGCCAGCTGGTCCAGTTGCGATTGCGAGCCAGACTGGGATTTTTACAGGTGCATATGTGGATGCACTCGCCGCCCAATCAACACAAAGATTCGGTTTTTCCAGGAGCATCTGTCTTGGGAATAAGATTGACGTTGATGAGGTCGATTTTCTTGAGTACGCGACGGATGATGCTGCATCTCGCGTAATCGCCATCCATCTTGAATCTTTCAAGCGTCCACGGGAGTTTCTCGCTGCCGCGAACCGCGCTAATCAAACCAAGCCGGTTGTGGTTTTTAAAACCGGTCGTACCGAAGCCGGTGCGCGAGTGGCCGCATCTCATTCTGGAGCACTCTCTTCCCAGGATCGGATAGTCACTGCGGCTCTAAAACAGTACGGCATCGTGCACGTCGAAACGCTTGAGGAGTTTATCGGTACTATGAAAGCCTTTGCCTGGCAACCGGTTCCGCGAGGTAATCGTGCAGCCATTGTGACATTAAGCGGCGCGATGGGTGTGATGGCTGTGGACGAAATGGGTGGAACAGGACTAACGCTTGCGAAGTTTGCACCCGCCACGGTGAAGGCAATTGCCAATCTGATGCCAAAATGGCAGCCAGTGCAGAACCCGGCAGATATCTGGATGGCGCTAGGCAGCGGACCAGAAAAGGCTCACGCGGAGATTCTCGATGCGGTTCTCACCGACCCTGGTGTGGATATGTTGTTATGTGTTTTACTCCCAATTCCTAATGCTGACTTTTCAAACGTGCGAAAGGTCTTCAAAAAGCTGACTGATGCACATCCCGATAAGCCGTTATTCCTGATCATGTTAGGTGGTCAGGTCAGACAACGTTGGCTCCGTCAACTAGACTCGCTACACTTACCCGTGTACTCAGACCCACGGTCTGCGGTACGCGCGATGGCCGCAATGCAATTTTATGGGAAACACCGGAACCGATTGGGTTTGGATCCTAGAATGTAAGACAATATCGAGACCGATATGAGCAACTACCCACCAATTCCAAAACGTCTCAACATGGCCGGAGTTACGCTCGACAAGAATGTCGTCGAAGGACGGGGTGAACAAACAGCTCTCTATTTCGGTGACACGAAAGTTACGTTTCGAGAACTCCAACAGAGGGTGAACGCGTGCGGTAACGCATTGCGCGCACTTGGGTTGGAACAAGGCGATCGTTTTGCGATTCGTTCAAACAACTGTCCCGAGTATCTGGTGGCCTTTCTTGCAGGGTTAAAGATCGGCTGCGTGCCCATTCCCACAAATTCTCTGTTTCGTGTATGGGAGCTAGAGCACATCCTGACCAACAGTGGAGCCAAAGCTGTCCTGACAACAGGCGCGCTTCTTGAGCCGATTCTTGAGGTTAAGGATCGGTGTCCATCCGTAGAGCACATCATCACGTTCGACGACCACACTGCGGCAGGTGTGCGTAGTTTTGCCGATCTGGTTCAGAGTCACTCCACAGAACTCGAAGCCGCTGATACAGCCAGTGACGATACGGCCTTCATTATTTATACGTCTGGAACCACTGGAGAACCCAAGGGCGTGGAGCATGCGCATCGCTGGATTATTGCGACAGGCGATCCAATTAGTAACGTGCTGATGCGTTTGACGCCTGAGGATATTTGCTTCAGCCCACTTGAAGTTAGTTTTATTTACGCCCTTGGTTGTAATTTTCTTTACCCGTATTACAGTGGCGCAGCTGTGGCAATGACGCCTGGACGCTTCGACCCTGAGCTTACCCTCGACGCCATTGCCAAGATTCAACCAACAGTCCTCATTGCAGTACCGACATTATTCCGTCGACTCTTTGCCTTAGGTGACCGACTTGAAAAATACAATCTCAACTCGCTACGAGCGGGTCTCAGTTCTGGAGAACCGCTCCCTGATGACACGCTGCGGGAAGCGCGAGAGCGACTCAATATCGAAATTTATGACTGTCTAGGACAGACGGAGATCCATATTTTTATGAATCCTGATCCAACTCGCAAACTTGGTTCTCTAGGTCGTCCACTCCCAGGTCATATCGTTACGGTGCTCACCGACGACGGCAAAGAGGCCGCGCCGGATGAAATTGGTCACCTCGTCATCAAGGGAGACGACCCAGGCCTCACTCTCGGGTATCGCGGCCGGCCAGATCTATGGAGCCAGACCCAGAAAAATGGATGGTACTACACCAAAGATCTGGCGTACAAAGATGAGGAGGGGTACTTTTGGTACGTGTCACGCTCTGACGATCTGATAAAGAGTCGTGCGTATCTTATCTCCCCCAGAGAGATCGAATCCGCCCTAATGGAGCACTCGGCCGTACTTGAAGCCGGCGTAATTGGTGTTCCTGACGACATGATCGGACAACGAATCAAGGCGTATGTAATTTTACGGGAAAACCACGATGCATCGGACGCACTGGCCGAAGAAATTACAAAGTCGGTTGGTGAGAAAATTGCGTTCTTCAAAATTCCAAAGGAACTTGTCTTCGTTGAAACTTTGCCGCGAACCGCGACTGGTAAATTGATGCGTCGCGAGTTGCGCGCAGGTGCCACTGACTCGGGACAAGCTGATTCTTAAACAAAGAAGACGGTCACACAGGAGGGCATGCCTTATGCCCTATCAGAGCACCCCGATTAGACGCCAATAGGCAACACTCACCCAAAGAGTCACAATGGTCACGCCGAAAAACACCGATGCCAACTTGAATCGGTCGACATCGGTATAGGCAGTTTTTCTTGAAATTCCTTCAGTCATAACTAACCAGATATTCTGGTAGTTAAACCAAAAAATATGGACAGGTAGCAGGACGATACCAATCAAGACTAGAGGTGGTATACCACGGTCGGCGACAAATCCGACAAGCGCGAAGAAAAATGCGGCGATCGTAATAAAGCCAATCGGATCTATAAACCGCATCACACCGACGGCAATACTGAGAGCAACTACAAGAAGCCAAGGGTTGTCCACAAAAGGTCGAACAGTTGGCACGATGTAACTGCCCATCCAAGCATTGATCTCATACGTGTTCATAACGGTCGTGACACTCAACATGCCGCCGACGAAAATCGCGAGCGCCCACGGGATGCCAGTACCAATGTCTGAAGGCCCTAGCACGCTGGTTGCGAAAAGCGCGGCAAGCGCTACCATTCCAATCGCCTCAGCCGGTATTCCGTGCCAAGCTTGCACAGCCCAACATACGATGGACGTCGCAACAATCAGGGCTGTTAATAACTCTGCTCTGCCCATGACGCCAAGACGCTGCAGTTCGTCCCTGGCAACCTCACGACTCATGCCACTCGCCGGCGGTGGTCGCATAACAACCAAGTTCGCCACGACGACGAAGGTGCACCAGAGAACCGTCGGCAGCGCAAGCACCTGAGCGTATCCTAACCATGTCAGTGGTAGTTCTGCAGTCTGGAACAAACCGATAATGTACGGTCCGAACAATGATCCCGTAAGGATCGCGCATCCAGGCAACACAGCCATTTCAAACGAAGTGAGCACGATGAGCGATGCACCTCGACCTGGTAATGGAAGACCAACTGCCTGCACCAAGGCGAAAGCGATGGGCACCATGATCGCCGTACGTACAGTCATAGACGGCACACCAAGGGTTAAAACAAAACCGATCAACATGAAAGCAAACACAATACCTGCGTAAGTAGGTGGAAACGTGAGCAAAATCCGGTAAGAAATTCGTCGAGCCAATCCGGTCTTATCCATCGCAGTTCCGAAGAACAGGACACACACAAGAATCCAGAATGGTCCTCCAGCGAAACCACCTAAGGCGACACCCGAAGGCACTCCTGCAATAATGAGAAGCCCTAGCGCTAATATCGCCGTGATTCCAACATTTAAAACATCCGTGACCCAGAGCACTACCGCAAGCGCAATGATTGCCAGGGCAGACTGACCGATCGGCGCAAGTTGACCAATACTCGGTTGCAGTTGAATGACACTGGCCAGTACAAGCGCTGCTATGGTGCCGATTGCCTGTTTCGACATTTAGTAAAATCCTTTGTCATTATGTGAGACGCTCGGCTTCTTTGTACTGTAACGATTACGCGACCTCACTTGGCCTTTCAGTACTCGTAATCGCCCTTGAAAGTTTTTAATAGAGCCTCAGCCCCAGATCTGATCAGACCGGATTCGCTTGAGGCCTGGAAGAAGTTAAAACCTGCGCGATCATACCACTGCAATGGTCCACCGAGTTTCTTCCCATGTTTCACCGTCGCATCATGGATTGCGGTAATCAAGGATTCATAACGCGGGTCGTCCCTCGAATAACCAGTGAAACTTCCTAGATCTCCACTCGCAGCAAATACAACATCGATCCCAGGAACGGCAGCAATGTCATCAGCGATTGCCACGGCATCTGGTGACTCCAGCATCGCGACGATCACAATATTCTCATTGGCAGTTGCACGATAGTCTGATCCCCAGAGCACGCCGTATTGGCCGCCACCTTGGCTACGCCTGCCTTCGGGGGGATACTTTGCATACCTAACTGCCGCTTTAGCTTCTTCAACCGACTCAACCATTGGAAGGATGATACCGAGCGCACCATTGTCCGTTGCTTTTTGAATATCACCCGGTGTTGCAGCCGGCACTCGTACAAAAGGCACGGCCGTAGCCCCCTTGCAGGCTCGAATCATCCTCGCTACATCAGAGTGCGTTAACGGGCTGTGCTGCATTTCAATCCACGTGAAGTCAAACCCGGCATTGGCCATGGCACAATAAATGTTCGGGTCCGACGTGTATACCGTCCCACCAATAATCGATTTGCCTTCCATCAGTTTCTGCTTTGCCGTGTTATACATCGGCTGTTGCTCTTGCATGAACGCCGTCGAGGTCTCCATCATGCCCAGTATTATGAACACGACCGAAAGCTTAATAATTCGCTTCGTTGTCATAATCGACTCCTTTGCATCCCAGGCATCAGCTACGACTGGTAGTCAGCACGATCTTGCCGATGCTCTTTTTCTTAGCGAACAAATCGAGCGCTGTCTGAAATGACTCTAGTGGATAAGTTTTCATGATCGCCGGCGTAATCTGCTGGGCGGCATGCATCTTGAAGATGTCGGTCACTGCTTGCTGGATGAGTTCAGGGCGGTGATCAAAATAGTGGTCCGTCGCAAGTCCTGCAAGCGTTAAATTCTTGACCGTAAAATAATTCGGCCTAGCGGTCGGAATTCCAGCAACGAACCCAATACAAATGATCCGACCCGCGAAAGCCAAAGTTCGAATGGCAGCATCAAAAATATCACCACCGATGGGGTCCATCACGATATCGACACCCTGACCGCCAGTAACCGCAAAGACTTGTTGGCGTAGAGATTCTCGGATTTCATCTGCCGACAAATCAACCGCGGCATCCGCACCGTTAGTCGTGGCAAGTTGTCGCTTCTCCTCAGTGAGATCGCCCCCAATCACAAAGGCGTCTTTTGCTTTGGCAATCTGTACCGCCGCAAGTCCGACACCACCCGCTGCCCCAAGCACTAGCACCTTCTCTCCAGTCTGATACTGACCACGGACCATGAGTCCGACCCAAGCGGTGAGATAGGACGTCGTCATACCAGCGGCCGTCACGAAATCCATACCCTCAGGCAGCAGAAAACAACGACTTTCAGGAGCAATACACTGTTCGGCATAGGCGCCGTAAGTGACGAGTGCTGTAACTCGATCGCCAGGCTTAAAACGCGACACGCCATCACCAACCGCGGAAATGACACCCGCCGCATCACGACCAGGCGTGAAAGGACGGTCGGGTTTTTTCTGGTAGAGTCCTTGCACCATTAAGGTGTCTGGAAAATTAACACCGATAGCATGAACATCAATAGCGACTTCGCCGGGTTGCGGCCTAGGTGCAGCAATCTCCTCAATACGGTGTGAGTCAACAGGTCCGAATTCGTGAACGACGACAGCGCGCATAATGCTAGAACTCCGTTCTGCAAACAGTTAAAGACACTCGGACGACAATGTGACGCTACGCGTCGACATCGTATGTCGACTGTGGACCCGAGTAAAGCCGGTCATGTATGAATGTCATATTTTCTGATTACACCTTGACAACAATGTGTCTAACTTGATATTTGATAATCTTGATGATTGGTAGTCAAAGCAAGCCCGTAAAGGTATCACGTAAAACCACTGCTATCTTAGCAATTGCGGTGCTCACCGTAATTGCTTTTGTAGAATTGACGCACACCAGTCACCACGAAGGAAATCAGCAAGATTGTGTAATCTGCCAATTACGGCACCAGCCTGTGACTGCACTGGCTGGCTCGACCTCGCTCGGCACAACAGTCTGGTTTGAAGCAGACACGATTCCTCACACAGACGATTCACACAATTCTTATAGCGGTAAGCAAGATCCAACCCGCGGACCACCAGCCTAACTTTTCCACAGATTTTAATATTTGAATCGTGTTTGGACTTCATGGAGATCAGCAATCTTCAGATGTTCGGACACCCTTTATATTGTGGAACTAGTGAAAGGGCTTAGGTGGAAGTAGTGAAAGTTCTTAGATTGATAAACAAACTGTTGATTTACGGATCTCTGGTGAGCTTGACCTGGATACCTCTCTGGGCACAAGACACGGGTACGGTGCACGGCACCGTCACACTGGTCGAAACCAGTGAACCGGTTCACGGCGCAGTTGTCTTGGTCGTGGAGGCAAGCCAACTAACTCTGACAGACATGGCTGGCGAGTTCGTTATCGAGAACATACCTCCAGGCACTTATGAAATCCTGTCACAGCGAGAACATCTCAGCGCTGAACGTCAAACCATCCTAGTTGCGGCTGGAAAGACAACAGAGGTGAACTTTGCACTCGTCCTCTCGCCGATTCATGAAGAGGTGACGGTCACCGCCACAATTGGTGACCGTTCGACAACCTTTGAGGCTTTTAACGCGATAACCACACTCGATTCGTTCGATCTTGTAACTGATGGAACGGGCACGTTAGGAGAAGCGCTTGAGAATCAGCCTGGGGTTTGGAAACGGAGTTTTGGACCCGGCTCAAGCCGACCAATCATTCGCGGGTTTGATGGCGACCGTGTACTCGTGATGGAAGACGGTGTTCGCACTGGTGACCTCTCCAGTCAATCGGGCGAACATGGCGTTACCATCGATCCTAGTGGGCTCGACCGCATCGAGATTGTGCGTGGACCTGCCACACTGCTGTATGGGTCCAACGCTGTTGGAGGCGTCATCAACACAATCACACCGCACGAGAGTTATCGTGATTCACTGACTGATCACACGCGCGGTCAGTGGAGCGTCAGTGGTGGCACCGCCAACCAACAGCTTGGCACCGCCGCCAACATTTCACACACCCAAGATCAACTTCGGTTCTGGGCCGGAGGTGACACGAGGCGCACGCAAGACTACAAGACACCGAACGGTACTGTTAAGAATTCAAATACGCGTCTTGCAACGGGTCGCGCTGGCATTGGTTACTTTGGGGAGCATTTATTTACGAGTGGTGGGGTGACCTATGAGAATAGCCGCTATGGTCTCCCGTTTGCTGGTCAATTCCATGGGCATCATGACGAGGACCATGACGAGGATCATATAGGGGAGGAGGAGGAGGAGGAGATTGACTTTGCCTCGCAACGACGTGCTGGTCGTATCGATATCGGCCTACGCAACCTTGATAATGGTTTTGCTGACTCCTTCCACGTGGTAATCAAGGCAATCGACTGGCACCACGACGAGTTAGAGATCGACGATAAAGTGGAGAAAGTCGGGACTACCTTTACCAATCGGATGTATATCGTGCGGGCGGAAATGGATCAGCGACAAACGGACAGGTTGAGCGGCAAAGCGGGCGTGTGGGCCCAAGTGCGTAACTATTCGGCAACAGGAGAAGAAGCCTTGGCTCCAGCCACCGACCAAACAGCATTTGCAGCGTTTCTGTATGAAGAACTCAGCTTCGGACGACACCGCCTTCAATTTGGTGGGCGGGTCGAACGTAATGCCTATACCGTCGGCCAACGTAAGACTAGCGGTCATGACGACCATGACGACCATGACGACGATGACAGCTCTGTTCACCTCACAGCGCCCGTCGTGCGGAACCGGAATTTCATGGGGGCATCGGCATCCGTTGGTGTACGCACAGAACTGGGCACTGGCAGTGCTTTCATCACCAATCTCACCCGTTCAGTTAGGGCTCCAGCACTTGAAGAACTCTACAACTTCGGTCCGCATGTAGGGAATCAGGCCTTCGAGATCGGCAACCCGGACCTCCACACTGAAACCACCTTGGGGCTCGATCTAAGCCTCCGGCATCAGTCAGCACGACTCCGAGGTAATTTAAATCTTTACGCCTACGACATTGACAATTTTGTGTATGCATCCACTACAACCCAGATGAAGGACCAACTTCGAATCGCGAAGTTCCTTCAAGCTGACAGTCGGTTTATCGGTCTTGATGCTGAGGCAAGCGTCCGATTGGGATCTCGGGTGTGGACCAACCTAGGCATCGGACTTGTGAATGCGGAATTGACTCGGACGAATCAGCCGCTACCCCGGATCCCTCCAATGCGCGGACAGTTGAGTTTCGATTTTCCCTATCGAAATGTAACGATTACCCCAGAGTGGATCGTCGCTGCTAAACAAGAGCGGGTTTCCGCTAATGAAACGGCAACGGACGGTTACTCCCTCATCAACATTAAAGCCGCGTATGTATGGCCTAGGCAGCACCTCGCCCATGTGCTGAGCGTTTCTGGGTACAACCTAACGAATGAACGCTATCGACATCACACATCGTTCATTAAAGATCTGGCAGCCGAGATTGGACGAGGTGTGAAAGTTACTTACTCAGTGCGTTTCTTCTAAAGGGTGTAATGCGATCGCGATGTTCCACTTGCTGAGTGTATTTTGAGAGTTCTGGTGTTTCATGCGTCGGCATAGTGCGGCAACAAAGCAATATATGGCTGGGAGGCAGGGATTCGAACCCCGATTGCACGGTTCAGAGCCGCGTGTCCTACCATTGAACGACCTCCCAGCATTGACTAAAGGTCAAGCCCGGAATCTTCAATTATAGAGAGCCGCATCGGGGTGGGCAAGGACGTACCTTTCAGCTTAGCTAGGTTATTTGCGAATCCTTCAAACGCTCGATATGCTGTCCAGATATAGTTGAAATGGAATGGTAGCAGTTTGTCCTATCAGCACAGTTTGATGAATACGAAACGCTGATTAAAAAACGTCTGCGAGAAAGGTGACTGTGAATTACAAAGTGTTTTGGTCCTGTTTGGTGCTAATAGGCTTGTCGATTCCCTTAGCACGGCACCAAATGTCTGGGCAGCAGAGCGAGGTGGTCGCTCGTGTCGGCGATCACGACATCACCCTTGAAGACGTTGAACGGAAATGGCGAGAGCTCGATGTCGGGTCGTTCATGCGTAATTCTCAAGAACGCTATGACTCGCTACGGCAGTTTCTTGAATTAGAAATTGGCGATCGAGTACTGGAAATCGAAGCAGAGGACCGTGACTTATCGGTGGACGCTCTATTGCAACAAGAATTTTCTGACCTCATGCAACCAATCACCGATCAGCAAATTGCCTCAACGTACACGCAACTGCAAAGTCAGATGCAGGGTCGTTCGCTGGACGAAATGCGTGAGCCAATTCGAAACTTTCTACTGCAACGAAGACAAACAGAAGCACGGGGAACACTCGTTAAAGACATAACCGCGCGGTTGAATTTATCTATCAGCACGATGCTTGATGCCCCGAGACAGCAAGTCTCTGTTGCGGACAACGATCCGGTCAAGGGCTCGACGGGAGCACCTATAGAAATTGTCGAATTTTCAGACTTCCAATGCCCATTCTGCGGCCGAGTCGGTCCAGTTCTTGAACAAGTTATGGCGACGTTTGGCGACCAAGTGCGGATCGTATTCAAGGATTATCCACTACCTACACATCAGCAAGCTTTCAAGGCGGCCGAGGCCGCTCAATGCGCTAGGATGCAAGGTAAATTTTGGGAATATCATGACACGCTGTTTGCCAATCAGAGTGCGCTTGCTGTCGATGACCTTAAGCAATACGCCGTCCAGCAGGACCTAGACGCAGAGACCTTTAACGCGTGCCTGGACAGTGGAGAGATGGCACCATTGGTTCAACAGGACATGACTGAGGGTAACAGTTACGGTGTCTCGTCAACGCCAGCAATTTTTGTTAATGGTCGTTTAATTTCAGGTGCGCAACCATTTGAAGTTTTCGATCAAATGATTCGGGAAGAGTTAGCGACGCAGTAGTCACTCATCAAACGGTAGGTTGTGGATTCTACAGCTCTCAGCCTCTAGTCAGCTAAAAACTTTCGAAGTTCGTCAAGGCGTTCACAAGTACGTTCGCGACCGATTAGTTCAATCATTTCGAATAACCCTGGACCAACCATGCGACCCGATACGGCAATGCGGGTCGCATGCATCAGGATTCCAGCTTTGATGTTCTGCGCCTCAGCAACGTCACGAAGGGTTCTTTCCAGGGAATCCGAATCGAATTGATCAAGCTGAGTGTAGGCATTCTTTAAAGTAGCGACGTACTCTCTAAGCCCAGGAACTGACAGTCGTTTTGTCACTGCCTCGGGATCGTAGGTCACAGTATCTACAAAAAAGGGCTGGCCGTACTCGACAAAGTCTTCCAAATAACGCGCGCGCGCCTTTAATAAATCAACTACACAACCCAACCAAGCACGCTTATTGCCGGCTGTGGCGTAAGAGTCGTGCCAAACACCGGCCTTTCTAAGGAAAGACTCAATGTGGTTAATGATTGCCTCCGCAGACATCAAGCCAATGTGTTGACCATTCAGCCATGCTAGCTTGTCATGATCAAAGATTGCCTTCCCTCTATTGATTCCTTCAAGACTAAAACTCTGCACGAGCGCGTCTCGTGTAAATACTTCCTGGTCGTCGCCAGACGACCAACCGAGTAGCGATAAAAAATTCACCATGGCATCTGGCAAATACCCACGGAACTGATAGTCGCTGACCGACGTGGCACCATGGCGTTTGCTGAGACGTTTCTTATCTGATCCAAAAATCAGCGGCACATGAGCAAATCGAGGTAAATCGGCATCAAGAGCTTTGTAGAGCAAGACCTGCTTGGGAGTGTTGGAAGTATGATCGTCTCCACGCACAACATCAGTGATTGCCATATCGATGTCGTCAACTACCACCGATAAATGGTACGTCGGCGAACCATCAGAGCGCGTCAGAACAAAGTCTTCAAGTGTTTGATTATCAATGTCGATCGTCCCACGAACGACATCTTTAAAACTGGTTCGGCCAGGCGGGACTTTAAAACGTACCGCCCGAGGCGTTTTCTTGGTCTCGTGCGCGGCGATCGCTTCAGGTGTGAGGTCAAGGCAGGTTCGATCATATCGCCAAGCACCACCCGCAGCCTGAGCGGCCTCACGCTTTTGCTTTAATTCATCCGGTAAGCAATAACAATAATAGGCTAGGCCAGTCGAAACTAATTTCTCAACAGCAAGACGGTACTTAGTTAGCCGTTGAGATTGGAAATACGGACCATGCGGACCATCTATGTTAGGGCCTTCGTCCCAATCAAGACCCAACCATTGTAAGCCTTCGAGAATACCTTTCACCATATCGGACGACGAACGATCGTGATCGGTATCTTCAATGCGAAGAATAAATACACCGCCATTACGTCGCGCGTACAACCAATTAAATAATGCGGTTCGAGCCCCACCTACATGCAAAAAACCGGTGGGAGAAGGTGCGAACCGCACGCGGGGGGATTGATTGGCCATCGGATATCTGTCTCTAGGCTGACATACCACAGAAAAGATTTAAGCCAGCTAGAACGAATTTGTCACTTAGATCGATCAAAGGAAAATGTTTCCTCTGATTGATATTCTTATAGTTACTTAACACGTGCTTTAACCAAGAAATGGCGGTGAGGCAGGGATTCGAACCCTGGGTAGAGGTTTTAGCCCCTACAACGGTTTAGCAAACCGCCGCCTTCAGCCTCTCGGCCACCTCACCCGAATAAATCAACTAGTTGCCCAGATAACATCCGGCCGAACAGCTAGAATACAGCATCTCGGTCGCGAGTTAACGTTTCTCGTATCTTTAATTAGTCGACAAGTTGAGGGTAATGGCTGAAGCCATTTCAGTGCATCCAACCGGCGAAGGGCCAGCCGTTGATGCTAAGTCAGCTGTCCGATTGCCAGCCGATAACGCCATGGCGATTGCCTGCTCTACAGCTGCTGCTTCAATTTCCAACTTCAACCCATAACGAAGGAGCATCGCCACCGAACCGATAGCACCAATTGGATTGGCTTTATTAAGGCCAGCGAGGTCGGGAGCCGACCCGTGGACCGGTTCGAACAAACCTACGGTTCCACCCAAGCTAGCTGAAGGTAGCAAGCCTAGGGATCCGACAATAGCACCCGATTCATCAGACAGAATGTCGCCGAAGAGATTCTCGGTCAGGAGAACATCGTAGCGACTTGGTTCCGATGCTATCAGCAAAGCACAGGCATCCACGTATTCAGAGTTGAGCTCGACATCTGAGTACCGTGCCCCAACTTCTGTGACTACTTTCCGCCACAAGCGTGATGTTTCGAGAACGTTCGCCTTATCAACAGAAGTCACTCGTTGTTGACGAACTCGCGCGCTCTCGAACGCAACTACCGCAATCCGTTCGATTTCTTCGACTGAATAACGCATCGTGTTGAATGCTGAACGACCATCGGGCGCAAGTCCCCGAGGCTCGCCATAATACAATCCGCCGGTCAATTCCCGTACAACGAGTAGGTCTACATCTCTTATGATTTCAGACTTTAACGCGCTACAACCCTCAAGACCGGGCCACGCACGAGCTGGTCTCAGGTTTGCAAATGTCCCCAACGCCCGACGAAGTTCTAGGATTGCTGCTTCGGGTCGTCGATTAGGTGGTTCCCCGTCGAATTTCGGATTGCCCACGGCGCCAAGAAAGATTGCCTTGGCACCCAGACATCCATCAAGGGTTGCCTTCGGCAACGGCGACTCACCTACATCAAGGGCAGCACCGCCAATCTTATATATCGGAAGGTCAAACGTATGACCGAAACGATTAGCGACGGCTTGCACCACACCTATCGCCGCCTTAGTCACTTCCGGTCCAATTCCATCACCCGGCAAAATCGCTATGGTTGCTTTCATCTGTTTGTCATCACATCATTCTTGGATGCCATACACAACTGGAATGACAGTCTTAAGGAACGGCGAGTTCCGTCGAGCGTCAGGTGCCATGAGATTTTAGCACCAGATTGGCAGCGAAAAAGCAGTGGCCTAGGCGTCCACTTCTACCTGCTCCGCCTTAACTTGATTGATGACTTTCTGCAGATCGTCATCACCTACAGTCTTCTGTTCATCAGCTAAGCGAATCATCGCCTGATAAATTCGGTCCAACTCATATCGACTCAGCTGTTGGCCAAGCTCCTCACAGCGACTCTGTACGGCATGTCGACCTGAATGTTTACCGAGGACAAGAGTCGTCTTCGGAACACCCACGTCTTCAGGTCGCATAATCTCATAGGTCCGACGGTCCTTAAGCATGCCGTCCTGATGGATGCCAGCTTCGTGTGCGAAGGCGTTGCGACCTACAATTGCTTTATTCGCCTGTACTGGCTCATCAGTAAGAGTGGTAAGCAATTGACTTGCCGCATAGATGGCCTCAGTCTGAATACCAGTTGCATACGGCAACAAGTCGTTGCGAACCCGGGTTGCCATCACAATTTCTTCTAGTGAAGCGTTACCCGCTCGCTCACCAATTCCGTTTATCGTACACTCGACCTGACGCACACCTGCCCGTAAAGCAGCTAGTGTGTTCGCTACCGCTAGACCAAGATCATCGTGACAATGGGTGCTGAAAACAATGCCATCAGCGTTTGGTAATCGCTCGCGGATGTTAATGAAAAACTCACTGATTTCATCTGGAGTAGAATAGCCCACCGTATCCGGCAGATTGATTGTTGTAGCCCCGACATCGATCACTCTCTCAACAACCCGGCAGAGGAAATCCAGTTCAGTGCGCGTCGCATCTTCAGCAGAAAACTGAACGTCGTCCGTGTACTGACGTGCGAGCTTGACCCCATCGACAGCTGCTTCGAGACATTGGTCCTGCGACATATGTAGTTTGTGTTTGAGGTGTAATTCTGAGGTGGCCAGAAACGTGTGAATGCGGCCTCGGTCCGCACCTGCAATAGCATCACCGGCACATTCAATGTCAGCCCGACGGCAACGCGCGAGTCCCGCAATCACGGGACGTCTAACCTCCGCAGCAATTCGACGTACCGACTCCGCATCATCCTCGGAAGCAATCGGAAAACCTGCCTCTATAACATCCACGCCGAGCGCATCAAGCTGCCGAGCCATCTGCAACTTTTCGTCGATTCGTAGTGAAAAACCTGGAGCCTGTTCACCGTCACGCAACGTAGTGTCGAAAATAGTTAGTCGGTCAGCAGTCATGAATCCTCCTCCACACCATCACTTATCACTTTGTACGTTTCTGACCGAACGACAGTCAAGATTATAATCATTACATTATAATAATTATTACTTATAATTACTTCTAGGGAGTAAATTGATGGATCTTGCTGAACTCGAAGTGTTCCTCACCGTCGCATCAGAAAGGAGTTTCTCAAGAGCAGCCGCGAGACTCCATCGTACTCAGCCAGCGGTCAGTCAGGCTGTTCGGCGCTTGGAGGATGAACTGAATGAGCGACTCTTCGACCGGTCATCAAAAGGGGGCATTCTAACGGAGGCTGGACAGATTCTTCTCGACTACGCCCAACGGCTCACTCGTCTTAAAGACGAGGCAGAAACAGCAATGCACGATCTGCAACAATTGAGACGGGGCCGTGTGGCAATCGGTGCAAACGAGGCGGCGGTTCATGTGTTACTACCGATCGTGTCACTTTTTCGTGAAGGTCACCCCGATGCCCACATCGAGGTTCGGCGTATCCCAGCCCGTCAGATTGCTTCTGAAGTCCTGAATCGTAGTCTAGATTTTGGTGTATTGACGTTTCAACCTGTTGAGCGTGGTCTGGCATCCGTGGCTATCGGGATTGATGACCTCGTTCTACTCACCCATCCGAATCATCCACTAGCACGCCGTGAAGAAGTATCGATGGAGGAATTTGGACGACAAATGGTCATCGCTCACAACGATCCATCGCCTGCACGAGAGCGTGTATTGCGTCTCTCGGAACAACGCCACGCACCCATCAATATCCAAATGTCGTTTCCGAGCCTCGACGGTATTAAGCGAGCTGTAGAAATGAATCTAGGAGTCGCGTTGTTGCCGAGACGTTGTGCACTGGTTGAAATTGGACGAAAAACACTCGTTGCGGTCCGCGTGCCTAAGCTACGGTTACCAAGGCAGGTGCGATTAGTTTACCGTCGAGGCGGGGAACTATCACGGGCGGCTTCAGCTTTTCTCGACGCGGCACGCACGCATATTAAGTCAGCCGGTGTCCAGAGTGACAAGAGTTAGCCTTATTTAAAGCCCTGCAGATAAGGAAGGCGGCTCGCCACTGCCCGGATCTCGTCAAATTGATCCAACAGTAATCCGGTCGCATCCCAAGTTCCATTAATCATCGATTCACGCACCGCAGAGGCCATCTGGATTTCCAGGCACTGATTAGCAGCACTTACTGTCATCTCGATGAGATCAATAGTCATCACCGTGGTCGGGACGGACTCAGTCATTTGCATCAATTGATCGATCACTTGAGCTTGCGCAGTTACACATGGCATACCAAGCGCAGTTGAATTACCCATGAAGATTTCTGAAAATGATTCAGCAAGGCAAACTTGAATTCCCCATCTTTGGAGCGCCTGTGGGGCATGCTCACGTGAGGAGCCACACGCAAAGTTAACATTAGCCAATAGCACGCCGGCGCCCTGATAGGCAGGATTGGAAAATGGGTGTGCTCCATCGGCAAGAGCTTCCCGATCATCCTCAAAAACATGCTCTTCGAGTCCTTCGAATCTAACAGATCGGAGAAACCTGGCTGGAATGATCCGATCCGTATCTATATCGTTGCCGCGAAGTGGTAGGGCCCGGCCTTGGATGCGTCGTATTTGTTTGGTGCCACTGTCGTCAATCATAGCCACTTCCTTACAGCCGCCTGACGTCCGTGACGACACCCGCAACGGCCGCTGCCGCAACCATAGCCGGACTCATAAGTAACGTGCGTCCAGTCGGACTGCCTTGACGACCCTTAAAATTCCTATTGGAGGACGAAGCACACACTTCGCGCTCATTTAGCTTGTCGGGATTCATCGCGAGACACATTGAGCAACCAGCTGACCGCCATTCAAATCCAGCAGCCCGAAAAACTTCATCAAGGCCCTCTTTCTCAGCGGCCTGACACACAGCCTGAGACCCAGGCACCACAAGAGCTTTAACTGAGGACGCTACCCGTTGACCCGACACAACTTCGGCCGCTTCGCGTAGATCTGAAAGACGAGAGTTCGTACACGACCCAATAAACGCTACGTTAATCGGCGTACCATCAATTGGTGAACCGCCTTTAAATCCCATAAATGTGAGCGCCTCGTCCAGCGAAGCGCGGTCAGCCGGATCGGCGTCCGACAACGATGGGATTCTTTCACTGATACCAACAGATTGCCCAGGGTTGATACCCCAAGTCACCATCGGATTCAGTTCACTCCCATCGAGAACAACTTCATCGTCATAGCTTGCGTCCGCATCCGATGCAATCGACGTCCACCACTTGATTGCTCTATCGAAAGCTTCTCCCTGTGGTGCAAATGGGCGACCCTCGAGATACTCAAAGGTTGTCTGGTCTGGATTCACGTACCCCACGCGAGCGCCGCCCTCGATTGACATGTTACAAACTGTCATTCGTTCTTCCATATTCATCCGACTAATAACGTCACCGCCGTACTCGTAGGCATGACCCACACCGCCCTTTACACCAAGCCGTCGAATAATTGCGAGAATCACGTCCTTCGCGGATACCTTTGGGCCCAAGCGACCCGTCACGTTGATCCGCCGTACTTTTAATGGATCAATGGCCAAACACTGCGAAGCTAGAACATCACGGACCTGGGACGTCCCAATCCCGAAAGCCACGGCACCCATGGCCCCATGCGTTGACGTGTGACTATCGCCACAAGCAATTGTCATACCAGGCTGAGTGAGACCGAGTTCTGGTCCAATGACATGCACAATCCCCTGATGTGGACTTGAGAGATCATAGAGCGGTACGCCGAACGCACGACTGTTACGCTCGAGCGCTACCATCATCTCTTCAGCCAACACATCAGCAAATGGCCGCTGCTGATTGTCGGTTGGAATAATGTGGTCGACGGTTGCGAAAGTCCGGTCTGGAAAAGCGACACTCCAGTTACGTCCGCGTAACATGTCGAAGGCCTGCGGACTGGTTACCTCATGCACAAGATGCAGACCAATAAACAACTGCGTCTGTCCGGTCGGTAACTGCCTGACTCGATGCGTATCCCAGACTTTTTGTAAAAGTGTTTTACCCATAGGGTCGGTTAGTCACGGTTAAACTAATTCGCGCGGCTATACATAACACGGCCACCTACTATTGTGTGCGCCACCTCGGTTGAAGAAATTTCGTCCTCAGGAATAGTCATGACATCTTTCGACAACACAGTTATGTCCGCGAGCTTTCCGACAGTTAGTGATCCTTTGAGGTCTTCCTCAAAGGCTGCAAATGCTGCATTAATTGTGTAGGTCTTGAGAGCTTCCAATCGGCTAAGACGCTGTTCAGGGAAGAAGACAGATCCATCCGCTAATCTGCGGGACACTGTGGCGTAATAGCTAGCAATAGGACTGACATCCTCGACCGGAGCATCCGTGCCATTGGCAACGACGGCGCCTGTCTCTATTAAACTTTTCCAAACATAAGCTCCTTCCGCGGCACGCTGCTCACCGAGGCGCGCCACTACGTACGGTCCATCGGACGTGCTATGCACACCTTGCATCGATGCTATTACACCGAGCTCGGCAAAACGTGGAATGTCGTCCGGATGCAGATGCTGAGTGTGTTCGTCCCGCCAACGGAGACCTGTTTTATCCGGGTTGGCTTCGAAAGTGCGCTGGTAGAGATCGAGCGTCTCGCGATTCGCGCGATCTCCAATGGCATGCACGCAAAGTTGAAAGTCGTTATCAATTGCCCAAGCGGCCGTTTCACTAATTGATTCTGGTGTCGTGGTGTTCAAACCCGTACTCTCCGGTGAATCGCTGTACGGTTCCAGTAACCAAGCTCCGCGCGAGCCCAACGCCCCGTCAATAGAACGTTTGATTGCGCGCACTGTCAAACGGTTGTCGCCGTAGCCAATCATGCGGTAATCCTTACCACGTGCGGCTAAGGCTTCGTTCGATTCGCGCAGCATCACCCAAAGCCGGATCCCGAGACTGCCATCATCAACCATATTTTTCAAAAGGTCGACGGTCTCGAATGAAGATCCAGCATCCTGAAAACTGGTAATGCCCTTGGCCAGGGCTTCTTGCACAGCGAGTTCGACCTGTCGGCGAGGATCCGGTGGGGTTGCATCAGCTGACGCGCCTCTCAACAACCGAGAGGCTGTCTCGCGAAACACCCCAATCGGATTTCCACGAGCATCGCGGAGAATCTCGCCGCCGTCTGGATTTGGTGTGGTGGACGTAATACCTGACATTTCCATCGCTCGCGCGTTTGCAAAAGTTGCGTGACCGCTAGCATGAGTCAGCAAGACAGGATTATTGGGGGAAACCTCACTGAGCTGATCGTGCAACGGAAACCCTTCAACGTTACGCTCCGGAAGCGGATTCCATTTTTCCTGGTGCCAGCCACGACCTCGGATAAGCTGTCCTGGTTGAGCCTCTTCAACAGCGGCTGCCACCATTTCGACGATCTCTTCCCAATTCTGTACATCCATCAGGCTTAATTGCATTTGCGCATTGCCGACTCCAAGAAAGTGGCCATGGCTTTCAATAAAGCCTGGAATAGCCAGCTGGCCCTCAAGATCGATGACCTCGGTTGTCTCACCGATGTACGCGTCGACCTCCTCATTAGTGCCAACTACAACTATTTGATCTCCACGAATCCCCAACGCTTGCACTTCTGGGTGTAATTCGTCGACCGTGATAATTTTTCCGTTATGTAATACGACGTCAACTGGTTCGATACTGGACCCGCAACCAACAATGAGCACACCCATTGTGATCAACCAAAAGCTAAAGAAACCGTCTCGTGTTATTGCCGCTACCATTGTGATCCTCCGGCCTAGAATTTAGGTTCTTCAGAGAGAGTATGTGAGCCACCCCGCAGAATGCAACTACAGCCTTGCTTCCATGGCTGTCGAGTGTATGCTCATGCTATTCCCTTCAAGAAATGGGTAAATATATGAACCGACGAAAATTCGTGTCACTCGCAGGTCTGGCAACTGGCGTAATGTCGCTCCAAGGATGCAATGTTAACCAAGCACTGGCACCTACGAACACCGATGCGCCACGACGTCGAGTTCGTATGACGGTTGGCACCCAACGAGCACCAACGAATGACGCAATGTTGATGTACTTTCGTCGACACGGCGTTGAACATATCTGTGGGTATCCCAACGAAGATGGTTGGACAGGAGCACGACTGCGCCAACTTCGGGAACAATGTGAATCACATGGCATCGGGTTGGACATGGTCCAGTTTCCATTTATGTCCTCATCCCATGTTGATCGAAGTGAACGTAAGGCAATCATGTTGGGCCAAGAGCCCAACCGCCAAGAGGAAATTGACCAAGCGTGTGAGATTATTCGCCAGTGTGCGGCGGCCGGCATTCCAGCCATTAAGTACAACTTGTCCCTGCTGGGAGTACTCCGCACCTCGCCGACACCAGGACGTGGCGGCACGAGTTATAGCACATGGCGGTTGAAGGACGCCGATCCGAATATCAGAACACGGGCAGGTCAAATCTCGTCCGAGGAAATATGGGAACACATCACGCATTTTCTTGAGCAAGTTGTCCCCGTTGCGGAAGAATTCAAGATTCGCCTAGCCTGCCACCCGCACGATCCAGGTGTCCCGCCCGAAGGATTTCACGGCATCGCCAGAGTACTCGGCACAGTTGAGGGTCTTAAGCGATTCGTTGCAATCAAAGAAAGTCCTCATCATGGTCTCAATCTATGTTTGGGAACCACCGCTGAAATGCTTCAAGCTCCAACTGAAGAGATTCACGAGGTTATCCGCTACTTTGGATCACGGCATAAGATTTTTAACATTCACTTCAGAAACATTCGTGGAAGGCGCGATGACTTCCAGGAGGTTTTCCCGGATGAAGGCGACATGGACATGCTGCAAATCATGATGACCCTCAAAGAAGTTGATTATCCTTACATGGTGATGCCCGACCACATGCCGCGTCATCCTGATGACCCAAATGGGCGTCAGGCTTTCGCATTCGGGTACGGTTACATCAAGGGATTAATTCAAGCAGTAGATGCTTTAGGCTAGTGCGTGAAACTCCAAGTTGTGCTCATCATTTCTCATAGGAAGACACCATGAGATTCCGGATACTTCTTCTCTGGCAACTCATAGTGCTACTGCATATCAGTCTGCTATCTACCAACCTCGTCGCGGCACAAGAGCGCCTCAGCTTTGCCGACCGTGATGAAGCATTTCGACTGGATGCCCTTGTGGACAGCGTAGCTGATGGAGACCTTCCGGGCGGTGACGCTTGGCTGAAATGGAGTCATCATGTTTTTCGAACGATGGACGGGTTAATCTACGTACCGTTTACACTAGTTATCGAAGAAGCGCCTGATGCCTTTGCATCAATCAGCATGTACGTCCGAGTGGCCAATCTTGGTGAAACCTCGCGGGCCGGCAGAGAACGCAGTAGACGCCGTAACTACACCGAGTTCGAGCCTGGAGAAGTACCCGTCTTTGTCCCCGAACGTGCCACAAATGCCCTAACTCCTGAGATAACTCAGCTTGCTGGTGAACACTCCGCGGTTTTGAGACTCGCCCATGATCAGGCTGTTTACGACGAGAGTCGCTATCCGTTTGAAAATATTCATTTCATAGATTTCCGGGTGTCGGATGCTGCAGAGCCTTACCGGGTGCAACGGGCGGTCACTGTCCCACCTGGCGACTACGACGTGTATGTGGCTGTTCGTGAGTATCGCCGGTCAGGACAACAATCTGCCAAGCCAAAAGTCGCAGTCATGAAACGATCTCTAAGGGTGCCGGCCTTTTCCACGACCGCGCTCGATACGAGCAGTATTGTGATCGCCAAGAACATCCTTCAACTTCCGAGTCCATTCAATAGTGCTGATCAAAGCAATCATCCGTACGCATTCGGTATCGCAGAAATCGTACCACTGGAACACCACTTCCTGAGTGGGGATGACAACTTATCGGTTGTATTTTTTGTGTATAATGCGGCGCTTGACGCACATCGCAAACCAAACATCACGGTCGAATATCGATTTTACGAACAAGCTGCGGTTTCGGAAGTGTTTTTCAGCCAAACAGCACCGGTTGAATTCAACTCGTCAACGTTACCCGACCAGTTCGACTTCCAGGCCTTGGATAACCAACTGTTCGTATCGCAAACTGTCGCCTTGCAGTCATTTTCACAGGGGGCTTATCGGTTGGAAATTGTTGTGACCGATAACATCACTTCGCGTCAGAACGTCAAGAACGTTCGGTTCGTCGTAACGCCACCACACAATCGTCAGCCCTAACTTCGTTGCCGCTTGGGTCTCGAAGAGCGGCTCCGACCCTCACGACCACGATCTTTCATCTCCTTAGCACGACGAGGACGACCCACGTTGGGCTTAACCTTTATCGAAACTGGTGGCGGTTGACCTGCCTGGGGAACCGGAGCGTGCAACGTTTGCTGATAGTAGTCATCTAGAAGCATCGCAATGAGGGCTGATTCGTCTTCGTTCTCTGCCAAACTTCTTCCTAAGGTGACAAACCGCTGACTGCGCTCGGTTTTCAATTTGTCACGGTTGCGTAAGCGTGCCTCCAAGAGTGTTGTGACACGCTCTGCAACAACTGCCTCAACGTCCGCGACGGATGGTTCTCGCCGTTCTTGCATGTCGATTTCATAACTCTTGGCAATACGATCGAGCGTGAATCGCTCTAGTTCGCTGACCAGTGACAGCGCTACCCCCGTTGCGCCGGCTCGCCCGGTCCGCCCAGCCCGGTGAATGTACCCTTCGATGTCTTCAGGAGGCTCGTACTGAATTACGTGGGAAAGATTCGGAATGTCGAGTCCGCGAGCCGCAACATCAGTTGCTACGAGAAACCGCAGCGTTCCTTGCCGTACTCGTTCCAATACTGCTTCACGCTCTTTCTGTGAGCGATCAGCGCTTAACTCGTCCGCGTCGTAACCAAATTGCTGTAGCACAACGGTCACATAGCGCACCCGAGACTTCGTATTACAAAAAATAAGTGCTGAGGTCGGATTTTCAATCTCGATAATCCGAACCAATGTGCGATCTTTTTCCATCCCAGGTACGGTGTAAAACGCGTGCTCAGTGTCGGTGACGTGCACATGATCTTGGCTGAGTGTTAGGAATTCCGGCGTGCGAATGAACTCCCGTGCGATCCGCTGAATGAAATCTGGAAATGTCGCCGAAAACATGCTGGTGTGCAACTTGCGACCCGGTAGATGTCGCTGGATCTGCTTCATGTCTGGATAGAAGCCCATTGACAGCATCCGATCAGCTTCATCGAAGATTAACATTTCAAGATGATCCAGAGAGAGAGTCCGCTTTAACAGATGATCGAGGATGCGCCCAGGTGTGCCGACCACGATGTGTGCGCCCTCGCGCAAGGCATCAATTTGCGCCCCATACCCCACACCTCCGTAGATTACGGCGTGCCGAAGTCCAACCTCGCCACAAAGTGTCTCGGCCTCCTGCCAAACCTGTCGCGCCAGTTCACGCGTGGGCACGAGGATCAGCGCCTGACAGGTCGGTGCTGCTGGGTCGAGGCGTTCCACCATCGGCAGCAAAAAGGCCCCGGTCTTGCCGCTGCCGGTACGCGCCTGGATCAACATGTCGCGGCGAGCCAACAGATAAGGAATCGCTCGAGACTGCACCGGCATCAGCTTGGTCCAGCCAGCCAGTTTCACCGCGGCGCGTATGCGATCGGGTAAATCCTGAAGCGCCGCTTCAGGCAACGGATTTTGAGGTTCGCCGACAGGCGAGCTTAGGGTATTCAAAAGAGACTCAAATGTATGAGGACACGAATCTTGAATTGTATCCTGAATGTTCCACGAGTTGGGAAACTCCTCGTGCTTTGTTCTGACCGCAGACCGATTAACTGCGTTCACCCTAGTTGATAATCGTACCTGTGGGATCGATGTCTGGGGTTAGGCTGCCGGTCGGCCGAAGATACAAAATCCGTCCAAGGCGTTCATCGACGCTAGTCCACTGATACGGCCAAGGCCCCATAATGCCTGGTTGTGGCATGTTGTTAGATCCATCCGGGTGACGAAATCCCACTGCATGGGCAACCTCGTGCAGGTGAATAGTCTGGTCGGTATAGACGTTTGCACCGTAATCGATATGTATTTTGTTGTTCGGGTCGCCACTCGCACCGGCATTATTTTCACCATAAAGACCCGTTACATATGCAAAACTAATGGTGCCTACCGTCGTTCCCCAATCGTTATGGGTTAAAGTGGTGCCTACTGAGTGCGCCTTCGTTGTAATCGGCGACCCGCTGAGTGCGCTCCCTGTCAGTTGCCCCATCTTGGCAATGGAGTTTCGAACGTTGGCCTCAAAAATTGTAGGGGCTGGACCCTTCGCTTGATATTTGATACACGCTTCGCCGTTTGAGTTTGTCTCTAGGCAGGTAAATTCCTGGGTCCAGATTTCAAAAGTTGGTTGCGAGGTCCAGCGTTTGGTCCCGTTTTGTCCTTTTTCACGGAACAGGTGGTCAAAAAGCGCAAGGTTAAAGCCGTCCCCAGTCGGAATCAACTGTAAATTGATGACGCTCGTGCCTGTCATAGACACCAAGGATTGCCGCGTGTAATACCCAGAAGCGCTAGCTGAGAAACTCTGCGTGCTACTCGCCGTGACCGTCAAACTGTAGGTGCCATCTGCACCGCTAGTGGCTGTTTCGCCACCAACCTCTATTACACCTGCACTAATCGTCGCGCCAGTAATGATATTAGTCACGGTGCCGGTGAGTGTGAGGGTCGTGGCAGTCGGTGTCGACGTTTGCTGTCCAGTAGAGGTAGCCGTCGGGGCGGTAGGCGAACTGCCGCCGCCGCCACAAGCGGTAGCCAGAATAAGCGCCAGCAGCAAAACAGTGCGTGGGATAGGACGAGGAGGCATTGACGTCTTCCGGTTTATTGCAGCCTTGCAATACGCTCTGAACGTTGAACACGGGTTTTTTTATTCGTTCATCCCCGCTAACACACCGCGCATGTACGCAAACGATTCCCGCATGCCGGGTAAAGGATTCTCCGCATCAATCTCATACTCTAAGTTGACATATCCACCGTAGTGCATCCGTTGAAGCTGCCGAAAAATCCCGCGGATCGGCATTCCTCCCTGGCCCACGATGCACTGACTGTCGCGGTCAGACAAGTCGCGAAGATCTTTCATGTGCACGTCGAGCACCCGGTCCCCTGCCTCGGCGAGTGTCTCAATAATATCCTCGCCGGTGCGCACCGTGTGTCCAGCATCCACGCACAACCCAACACGCGAATCCATACCTTTAATCACCGTGAGCGCATCGAGCGGAGAGGGAAAGTGTGGATCTTCTGGTCCGTGATTATGAATCGCTACCTGAATGTCAAACTGTTTAACGAACCGCTCCACGCGTGGCATCGCCTCAGGAATCGGCGCGATCACCATCAGTGGCATGCCGCTTAATTGCGCATACTCAAAATACTGACGGATGTCATCATCGTCATCCTTCGCGAGCGTGATCGTTCCACCGCCAACGATCTGGAGACCGGCGTCTTCATAAACACGACGACCGGCGATGAGTTGCTCGGGCGTACTGTCATAGGCCTGATGAAATGATTTGATATTGACATACGGGGTATCCAGCATCTGTATGCCAGTAATGGCCTCGGCGCGACTGAGATTGCGCAGCGAATAACTCGCCACGCCCAGCCTAATGGGGTCGGGAAGTGCCTGAAGTTCACTTCGCGCCGCCTGCACGGTCGATGGCCACGATGCCGTCACGCCAGCGAACCCGACACCCGCAGTTTTCAAAAAGCTCCGGCGATCAAGTCTACGCGGCTGACTCATACCTTGAGTTCCCATCCAGGTTCGTAGTCGCGACTCCACAACTTCATAGCCTCAGCATCATTCATGATCTGTCCGTTATTCGGATCGCAATCCAGTGCCCGGCCGGTTCGTTGGGCGATGTTACCGAGATGGCATAACAACACGCTCGTGTGCCCCTGATCGATCGGGGCCGTCTGCGTGGCCTGACCACGAATCGTCTCTAAGAAATTTTTAATGTGAAGATCCGTTAACGGGCCAGCACCGCGTACGTCGAGTCCACTGTCCTGTCGCGGTCGCAAATTGCGTCGAACCTCGTTATTGTCATTGTCGTACACCACATACCCGTTGCGATCGAGAACCACTGTCCCCTTTTCGCCATGAATGGATGACCCACGGCCACGGCCTTCAATCGGGCGACCGTTACAACTACGGCCTTCCCAGACGAGCGTCTTATCTTCCGGAAAGTCGTAGGCGGCGATTTGCGTGTCAACCATTTCCCAGTCGTCTTCCGCAAAGTGATATCGGCCACCAGCCGAAGTAACACGCGTTGGGTAGTCAACACCAAGCGCCCAACGACACACATCAATCTCATGCGCACCGTTGTTGTTGATTTCAGCTGTTCCCCAGCGCCAAAACCAGTGCCAGTTATAGTGCACGACATTATCTTTGTACGGCGTACGCGGCGCTGGACCCTGCCACAACTCATAGTCAAGCCCTTCCGGAACTGGCGCTATCTGACCGTGACCAATTGTCCCGCGCGTATTCGCGTACCATGCTCGGGCATAGTACGGGCGCCCGATCAATCCGTTCCTGATTTCCTGAATAATTTCAATCGAACGGGGGGCCGACCGCTGCTGGTTACCCATTTGGACGACACGATCATACTTGCGTTGTGCCTCAACCAGTAATTCCCCTTCTCGAGCATTGTGGCTGCAAGGTTTTTCGACATACACATGTTTGCCTGCTTGTAATGCCATGATGGTCGCCGAGGCATGCCAATGATCGGGCGCAGCAATGACGAGCGCATCAACATCTGGATCGTCAAGTACTCGTCGAACATCGGTCACACCCGTGGGACGTCGTTGTTGTAATGAAGACCCGTTACGCGACTCACTCACCGCTGCAATGGTCTTCGTAACCGCGCGACTGTCCACATCGCAGATGTAGGTCACTTCAGAACCGGCAATTCGTGCAAAGGACTGCGCCAGGGCGTTACCACGTCCGTTGACGCCCATAATGCCGACCCGAACCATATCGCTGGGAGCCCGAACACCAGACGCAACGGATGACTGGCCCAACACTCCTAACCCGGCCCCAGTCGCCGCGACTCTCATAAATGTTCGTCGGTTGATTGATGCGCTCATAATGACCTCTGATCGATTATCTAGTTTCGGATTCCATTATCCGAATTTTTATGTTTTTAAACCATACGTCGTTACCATGATCCTGTAAGACAATGTGTCCGGTTCGCCGTTCGGCGAAACTGGAAATTCCATCGTACTTGCTCTTCGCCAACAACTCGGCAAACACTGGAGCGTCCAAGTCAAACTCCAGGACTTTCATCCCATTCAACCAATGCTCACCGTGCATCCCACTAAACACGATGCGTCCAGTATTAAACTGCCCGACTGGTCGGAGTGCTTTCGCCGCGTCAGGTCCCATTAAATCGTACAAGCCAGCCGCCGTCCGGTTCGGGCCCACTCGGGCGTCGGGGTGCAAGTCGTCATCCAGAATCTGGTATTCGAATCCAAGTGCGGCATGCGATGGAGGTTCTGTGGTCGACAGCATTTCTGAGACGTTGTACTTGATCCCACTGTTTGCCCCAGGATTGACTCGCCACTCGAATCTCAACTCAAAATCCGAATAGGCGTCTACAGTCATAATGTCACCGCCGTTAAGTGGCTGGCCATCTGAGGCTGTCACGACTTGACCGTTGTCTACTTTACGAATCATGCCATCTTCAATCTTCCAGTGCTCAAGTGGAATGGTGCTGCGGCCCAACCCGCGCCAACCGTCAAACGTCGACCCATTAAAAAGCAAATGCCATCCCTCGTTGATTTCGTCCGCGGTCAGCGTAGGTGCAAGGACTGACGGTTCAGTCGGTGACGTACTAAGCTGTGTTGAGGGAGCTTCGGTCTCGGATTCCGATCTACATCCGAGCCCGGACAACAGTATGCCAATTGCCAGAGCGACTACCAACTGTCTTTGCATCGTGGGATGATAGCTCAGACGACGGTGCATGATCGAGATTATGTCTCGATCTGTGACACTCGACCGTGTTCTGACTGTTTGAGGCCGACTTCGATGGTGTATATCGGGATACTCAGGCTACTTCTGATTCTAGCCCTGTCTGGTAGTGCTTGCGCCCACAGCAGTGAAGATGTGCGGGTGCTAAAACTCGCTCATGGGCTCGCCGTCGATCACCCGGTTCACCACGCCATCACCTACATGGCAGACGAAGTGAGCCGCCTTTCGTCGAGCACGCTGCGTATCGACATTTATCCTAGCGAGCAACTCGGATCGGAACGAGAAATTCTTGAGTTGGTCCAACTCGGTATTATTGCGATGGCAAAATCATCGTCAGCGCCAATCGAAAGCTTCGTGCCCGCGATGCAGGTCTTTGGATTGCCATATTTGTTTAGAGATGCAAACCATCTGTGGAATGTGCTCGAAGGTCCGGTCGGTGAAGAAATTCTTGAAGCCGGTGTAACTCGTGGCTTAAAGGGCCTCTGTTACTACGATGCGGGTGCACGCAGCTTTTACACAACTACGAAACCGATCCACCAGCCGTCGGATCTCAAGGGCCTGAAGATCCGTGTCCAGAAAAGTGTGATGGCTATGGAAACGGTTAAGGCGCTGGGAGGGTCTCCCACACCAATCGACTGGGGCGAACTGTACAGCGCACTCGATCAGGGCATCGTCGACGGCGCTGAGAACAACAGCCCGAGTTTTTTCGTGTCGCGGCATTACGAGATTAGCCGATACTATTCACTCGACGAACATGCGCGGCCGCCCGACGTCCTTGTCATTAATCCCGCAATTTGGAAATCGTTATCAGCCGATCATCGCCAGGTGCTAGACCAAGCTGTCTCGGCATCAGTCGAGTTTCAGCGTAATTTGTGGGCTGAGAGAGAAGCGGAAAATCTAGCCAGTATTGAAGCCGCTGGTGTAACCGTTATACGTCCCGATCAGCAGGCCTTTATCAACGCCGTCCAGCCACTATGGGCTACCTATGAGGGTTCGGCCATCGGCATGCTGGTAAACCGTGTCCGAGCCGTGCAGTAGAAACACGCTCAAGAATCAGTTATGGAATCACAATCCGGCAAACTGTGGAAAGCCTTGAACCGCGGACTCGACATTTGCGTGGTCGGACTCATGGCCTTTCTGGTCATTGACGTCGTCTGGCAGGTCTGTTCGCGTTACCTTCTAGCGAATCCAAGTTCCTGGACAGAAGAACTAGCAACCTTTCTTCTCGTCTGGGTTGGTCTACTGGGTGCAGCAGTAGCGCTGCGAGAGCGTGCGCACCTAGGCATCAACTACCTGACAGCAGGTATGACGCCTCGGGCGCAGCACACAGCGGAAGTCTTCGCCTTGGCGTCAACAGCACTTTTTTGTGTACTCGTTTTTATTTATGGGGGCACGGCACTCGTTGTGCGAACCGTTGCGCTCAATCAGTTATCACCAGCTCTCGGCATCCACATGGGTTATGTGTATTTGGCTTTGCCAATCGGTGGCCTCTTTATGACGGGTTATAGCCTGCGCCGCCTAGCAGCATGCTTCTTTCATGTCACTAGTGTTGATCGTCCTCATCGTTAGTTTCGTCACGCTGCTTGCGGTAAATGTCCCGGTCGCGTTCGCCATCGGAATATCGACCATGCTGGGAATACTCGCAACCGGCGAACTGCCGGCTTTTCTGCTTGTGGCTCAGCGGATGGCAACTGGAATCGATAATTTCACGCTTTTGGCTATTCCGTTTTTTATCCTTGCCGGACTCTTGATGGGGCATGGTGGAATTGCGCAACGTTTGATTGATCTTGCAGAAGTGGTGGTAGGAAGATTTCGCGGCGGGTTAGCTTACGTGACGGTACTAACCTGTATGTTGTTTGGCTCAGTATCCGGTTCAGCGGCGGCGGCAGTCTCATCGGTGGGAGGATTCATGGTACCAGTGATGAATCGTCGTTACACCGATCCAGCATTCAATGCCTCAGTCATCGTTACCGCTTCGACGACGGGTCTCCTGATTCCACCGAGCAACATTATGATCGTCTATGCGGCGGCAACAGGTGGAGCAGTATCCATTGCAGCGATGTTTTTTGCCGGAATTGTACCAGGCCTTCTGGTTGGTCTCGCACTAATGATCGTGAGCAGCCGCGGTCCACTGACTGGGAACAGTGGAGTAACTACGCTAGGTTTGCGTGACGCATTCGTGCGTCTAGGTCGCGCATTCCCAGCGCTCATCATGGTGGTCATTGTGCTGGGCGGTATTATGTTCGGAATTTTTACCGCCACCGAAGCCTCCGCTGTTGCAGTTATTTATGCGCTCATACTCTCGATCGGACTCTATCGTGAAGTGAGTCTCCGTGATCTACCAGCCTTACTGCTACGCTGCGCAGTCATCACGTCGGTCGTCCTGCTGCTTGTCGCCACGTCGACGGCTATGGCGTGGCTCCTTGCCTATGAAAATATTCCCCAAGTCCTCAGCGCCTATTTGCTTGGTCTCAGTGACAACCCACTTGTGATCCTGTTGATCATTAACTTAATCATGCTCGCAGTGGGCACGGTCATCGATATGACGCCAGCTGTGCTGTTGTTCACGCCGATTTTCTGGCCAGTCATTCTCTCGCTAGGTATTGATCCTCTGCACTTCGGCGTCATGCTCATCATGAATCTGTGCATCGGTTTGTGTACACCACCGGTGGGCACCTGCCTTTTCCTCGGCTGCAGTGTAGCTAATACGACAGTGGCTCGCATGCTCCCAAGACTTATACCGTTCTATCTCGCAATGATCCTGGTCCTGATGGTGGTCACCTATCTGCCACTAGTGTCAGTGGCACTCCCGCGCTGGCTGGGCGTGAGTTAAGTGTCATGGGCGTTGTACCTCAGCGTGATCTAAATACATATATTCGCCCAGGGTTGAAACCTGCGCCGACGCTGTGTAGGGACCGGATGCTAGTTCCAACTCAAAACTGTGATGTCTCGTCCCTGCCTGAACAGACGACGGTGTCGGGCCTTCACGTAACGCCTCCGTAATCACGCGACCTTCCATGGAGTCGGGCATTCCAAGGGCTAATAAATAGAGTAGCGTCGGTGCCAAATCGACGTTTGCCGTTGGTGTATCCAGGGCAAGCCCTTCACGAAAATCTGGTCCAGCGGCAATTAAGACAGCGCGAATATCGAATGGGCTCGCTGAGCCGTGACCTGCAATTCCCTTTTGGCTGGTCGTGCCAGCGTACCCATATTCATTAATCGTGGAAGTCCACGCAGGTGAGATAAGAATGTCTGCTGCGCGCGCATGATTCCAACCGATCAGCGTCTGCGAAAACGTGCCGGGAACAATTCCTTCTACAGTGTCTTGTCCACGCGCGGGGGTAAAGATTGCACCGTGCCCAGCTACTGTTAGAAGGTCATTGACAATGGCATCTCGTTTGTCCAAGTCGCTGTCGCGTATATAGATCGCGGTGCCAGCCCGAACGACATCAGGTAAGCCGTTTTCAAGCGCACCCCTGTGCGGCTCGAGCAAACTGTCCAAATCAAGTTCACCGGTGTGCGACGAAAACCCGTGATCCGACGCGACCAAGAGATTGACGCCACTAACCCGTTCACTTGTCAGGAGTGTTGTTTCAATACGAGCAATCTCAGCGTCGACAGTTGTAAGAGCCTCTAGGGCCGACGGTGAACCCACACCGTACGCGTGGCTCGCACCATCCAAGTTCCCGATCCATAAAATCGTCACATCTGGTTGAAGTATCTCTACGACATACTGGAGATAGACATCAACAAGCCAGCGTGTCTGCGCGGCTACTGATGCATTTGCGGGTAGGCTATACCCGAGCGTCGCATCAAGACTCGCCCGTAACGACTCAGGCAAGGTAAATCCAGGATGAATCACCGCACCGCCGGCAACGGTATGATTCAAGAGCAACCCAGACCCTTCGGTTCCTGAACTCAACACCACTAAACTCTTACCAGCTCCCTGGAGCACCTCACCAAGCGTCGTGGCGGTCAAGATCTGTCCATCCGTGGCGTGTCCGATTGCATCAAGTACATCCTTCGTGCCGGTACTCAGTGCGCTACTCGAATCCACCTTTGGCATGAAAACTGAATTGCCCATCAGTCCGTGTGTTCTGGGGTATGCACCTGTTGAGATCGACGCTGCGTTCACACGTGTTACGGTTGGGAATACCGCATGGTGATTCTTAAAGATCACCCCGCGCTGCGCCAAGCGGTGTAACTGCGGGGTGAGGTCAGCTGTTACGAAATCCGGGCGAAGGCCGTCGACGACGATTAAGAGTTGTGTGGGACTAGGTTCCTTAAGATCCTTGTCGAATTGCTGACATCCAGAGACGACACTAGCAACCAGGAACAGTAGCAAGCAGTTAAGTCGCACGGTAGTCATCCAACGCCTAAGTGGCTGAACCCTGCCATCTTCATTCCGCGCCACCCACCACTTCTGGCTGACGGTAGTTAACGCCAAGCGCATCGAGGTGTCGTAAATGATCCGGTAGACGCTGTACAAAACCCTCCCAGTTACGCAGATCCGGTGGAGACCATACGACTTCCGAGAGCGCTAACATCCTCGGGAACACCATGTACTCGACATAATCAGTCGTTGCCATGTACTCGGTCCAGACGTTGCCCTGGGCTCCCAGAATATGTTCCGCATCTTCCGCTGAGAGCATCTCTGGCACCGGCTCAAAACTGTATACCTTCTCCAGCGGCGTCAGACCACGAATAGCGAGCGGTTCCTGTTCCGGATCGGCCTGATAATAGTCAAAGTAGCAATGGCTCGTGGGCGTCATAATGACATCGTGACCCTGCCTGGCAGCTTCGATGCCTCCCTCCATACCGCGCCAGGACATGACAGTCGCGTCGGGTGCGAGCCCTCCTTCGAGGATCTCATCCCAGCCAATTAATCGCCGCCCCTGCGCTTGGAGAAAGGATTCGATACGTTTAATAAAATAACTCTGGAGCTCGTCTTCGTTAGCCAAACCTTCGCGAGAGATCACCTCCTGGGCAACCTCACTTTCCTGCCAGCGCACCTTCGGCACCTCGTCACCGCCAATATGAATGTACTGACTTGGAAACAACGCAATAACTTCGGTGAGTACATCCTCAAGAAACTGAAACGTTTCCTCTTTCGGACAAAAGACGTCTTCGAAGATTCCCCACGTGGTGGGCACGTCAAACGGTCCGTCCGTACACGCAAATTCTGGATAGGCGGCAAGCGCTGCGGTCGCATGACCTGGCATTTCAATTTCTGGAATTACATCGATATAACGAGCGCGCGCATAGGCTACCACCTCGCGAACCTCATCCTGGGTATAGAAGCCGCCGTGGGGTTTCCCGTCGCCAACATACGGGCGGTCAAAACGCTCGAAGTTTTTCCCCATGACCGTTTCCTGGCGATAGGCGCCTATCTCCGTCAGCTTCGGATACTTCTTGATTTCAATACGCCAGCCTTGATCCTCGGTTAAATGCCAGTGAAACTTATTCATCTTATACATCGCCAACAGATCGATGTACTTCTTTACAAACGCCACTGGAAAAAAATGTCGCCCAACATCGAGATGCATCCCGCGATAGGCAAATCGCGGGGCATCCACGATCTGCACGACGGGCACTGACCAACCGCTGGTGTGGTCACCAAATAGCAATTGTGTCAAAGTCTGCAGCCCGTAAAATAAACCTGCCGGTGTTTTGGCTTCAACCGTCACCGCGTCGGACGTCACGTTTAAGCGATAACCTTCTACGGGGTGGGGGGCATCCTGGGAAAGTCGCAAGGTGATCATATTTGATGGTGCGTCGTCCGGTGTATCGACCAAAAGCAAGTTGAAACCGGACGTCGCACGGATCGGTCTTGCCCACGACTCAGTCAGTTGCTGCACTTCCAAATTCGTGGGATTTGACAGCACAATGCGCGTGTCTGCGTCGAGGTCAAACCCGCCCCGCCCCACCACCATCTGCACAGGCTGTGGAATAACCGAAGGATTACGAGGTGTGCTGCATGCGCTACTGAACCCTGCGCTAACGAGACAAGTAATGAAACCTAGGTTTTGAAGGTGACGTACCAGCATGTATTTTCCCTTGTGTTACCTTTAAATGGCGCGATTTAATCAGATACTACACTTTTCTCCATCCTACTTATACTCAAAGCACAATCAATGTTGAAGAACCTTGAACAAGAGATCATAAAGATTGCGCAAGAGTTTGCAGAACAGACTGGTGTGCCGACGGATGTTATACGGGTCGTTGTCTCTCCCTATCGCATTTGTCCGATTGGTGCTCACAGTGATCATCAAGGTGGCCCCGTACTTGGAATGGCCATAAGCGCCTACACTCTTTTGGCCTTCGCTCCGGCACCCAACATGGACCTCACATTGACGAGCGCTAATTATCCTGGTGAAGTGCGCATAAATCTCAAGGAATCCTCGACGATTGCTGCTATGGGTTGGAGTCGGTACGCACACAGTGCAGCCCAAGCTTTCGCTGAAGAGATCGGTGAAACGCCACGCGCGCTCATTGGACACGTCACCGGCAGTTTGCCCGATGGAGGCTTGAGTTCCTCGGCCTCGGTCATTCTTGCCTACTTGGCTGCGCTGGCTGAAGTCAACGCTGTTGAATTTGAGCCGCGACGGTTAGTCCAGCTTGCCCTTCACGCGGAAAAAGATTTCGTTGGAGTCCGAGTCGGCATTCTTGATCCGGCAACAATCATTGCCGCACGCCGTGACCACCTGGTAGCCATTGACACTCGTAAGACGCAATGGGAACTGCTGCCATGCGGAGCCAGTCAAAAAAGCTACCGCTTCCTCATCGTATTTTCAGGTATCACACGTAATTTGATTGCGACGAATTTCAACAGTCGCATCGAGGAATGTGCATCTGCCGCTCGACAACTTGCAACATTATCGTCACTGAGTAACGTGATTGGACTTCACGATCTGCCGGAGACAGTATTCGAAACTTATGGTGACCAATTGTCGCCAGCGGAAGCACGGCGGGCTCGCCATTTCTTTGGCGAACGGGTTCGCGTTACACGCGGCCGGTCGCTGTGGACACAAGGCGATCTAGAAACATTTGGACGGCTCATGCACGAGTCCTGCGAGAGTTCGATACATAACTGGGAGGCCGGAGCACCTGAACTCATCGCGATTCAAACAGTGCTCTCCCAGACTCCAGGGGTTTTTGGCTCACGTTTTAGTGGCGCCGGCTGGGGTGGTTGTTGCTTGGCGCTGGTAGACGGTGACCAAGCTGCCAGTATCCAGCGAGTAGTGGAAAAACAACTCGCACGGCTTCCCGGCCTGGACGCAGCGCGTGTGTTCTTGGTGTCGAGTGAAGACGGGCTGCGCGTGGTATCGGCGTCATGAACGTGATTCTGCTGTGCGCTGGCTTCGGCACTCGCCTTTACCCTCTCACCAAGAATGTTCCAAAACCGTTACTACCGGTCGCGGGAAAACCGATCGTGGAGTTTTTAGTAGATCAACTCGCCGCAACCAACTGGATGTCGAACTGTCTAATTGTCAGCAACCATTATTTTGCAGACGAGTTCCACGCATGGAGAGATGCGATTGCGCGACGGTTATCAGCAGTGCAGTTCTCGGTGCTCGACGACGGCAGCACCGCAAACGACAACCGGTTAGGTGCCGTCCGCGATCTGGCGCTAGCGGTTAGAAGCTGTTCACTATCGAATCCAACCCTCATCTCGGCTGGCGATAACTTATTCGACTTTAATCTCAGCAGTTTTTTTAAGGATTATGCCGAACACCCAAGAAACCTAATTTTGACCTATCAGGAAACCAATCTCGACCAGCAACGACGAACTGGTATCGCTGAAGTTGGTGAAGGCGGCCGCTTAGTCCAATTCCATGAAAAACCGCCGAATCCACCATCCGGTTTAGCCTGCCCAACGTTCTACTTGCTTCAACCCTCGGCTCTCCAATTAGTTGATCGTTTTCTTGAGGAATCACCAACGGCAGACGCGCCCGGACACTTTCTCGCTTGGCTGGCTTCACGCCAACCGGTGTTTACTCACCAGATGGATGGTCGGCGACTCGATGTTGGAAATCTAAAGAACTATCAGCACGCTGAGCAATGGATTCAGAATGCCCGCTTCTAAACTTAGGGGTCTTCTTAAACTGTTTGGTCGATCGTTATTCAGGAAGACTCGACATTATTCTTAAGTGTGAGTCTTTGAACGGCAGCATACAGTGTAAGTCCGACGCCAAGGATCACGAGCCCGACAAATGACTCGAAGGTCCGAGTGCGTAACACGTACATCAACGTCCAGATATTGACCGCGAGAAAAACCGCGGGTGTCACCGGATAGCCCCACGTACGGTAAGGTCGTGGCAGGTTAGGCTCGTTCCTCCTGAGCACGTAGACACCTGCGACAGCCAGAGTAGAATTGGCAATTAGTAAGATTGATGCATAAAGCATGACCTGATCGAACGTCGATGTATAAATAAATGCGAGTGTCACCAATGTTTGAAAGACAAACGCATTGACCGGCAGGCCGCGTTGACTTTTCACCGAGAGCCAAGTTAATGCGGGCATATCTTCGCCCATCACCATCAAGATCCGAGGCCCTAAGAAGACATAGGCGCTCACGGTCGACGCTAGTAGTCCTGCGATAATGGCAGCCGTAACCTGTCCGCCGGCCTCGCCAAAAATATGCACACCCGCTAGAAAGCCAACCTCGATCTGGCCGGCTAATTCGTCCATTGGGACGGTTCGTAGAAATACATAATTGAGCAGTGCGTAGAGCGCTGTCACCGTAAGAGTTCCCAGCAACAAGGATCGCGGTAGCGTGCGACTCGGCTGCTTAATCTCACCCGCGATGTAGATTGCCGCATTCCATCCAGTGTAGGCATAAGAAACAAAGATGAGCGCAATCGCGAAGGCCGGTCCAGTGATCAGACCAACATCGCCCGCTTGCGGCCAGAGCGTAATTCCCTGCACTTGGTCGACGGTGAACGCAGCACCCACAAAGCCAAGAATTAAACCTACTTTTAAAACAGTCAGCAGATTCTGAAAGGTGGTTCCAACTTGCAGACTCGATGCGTGAATAAGGCTAAAGCCGAGGACCGCACCAGCGGCTAAATGATTCTCGGGAATACCGGAGATAAACGTACCCGTGTACGATGCCAAGGCCATCGCCGCCAACGCGGAGGGGCCAGCGAACCCGACCGTCGCCGACACCCATCCCGAGAGAAACCCTAGTGCAGGTGTGTACACCCGGCGGAGGAGGTGATACTCGCCACCAGAACGCGGTAGTGCAGCCCCCAACTCGGCATAGGTAAACGCGCCACAGAGCGCGATCACTCCTCCTACGAGCCACACCATCATGATGGCAAAGGTCGAGCGAATTTCGGCGACCTGAAACCCAAGCGTTGTGAACACGCCTGAACCGACCATCGCGGCAATCACGACCGCTGTGGCCGTCGGCACGCCCAACGAACCGTTTCTGTGATTCTTCACATTCAACATCTACAAAAAAAGGCCGTTAGGCTGCCACGGTTAAGCACTCAACACCAGGTACTGCCTCAAGGCTAAGGCTCTGGGGTTCCAATCATGACTGTCGGGAAACCCTGTGACCCGAGAGTCTGGTTCAGCGAAGTCACATCGCTATCAACGATTGACTTCAATTCGTCCAGAACTCCTTGCATGCGGTCCTTCAGAACTGCTTGCACTTCCCGCTGCTGATCGTTTGGTGGAAAGTCGTAGGTCGCCACGTTTCGAATGAGATAAGCGAAACGTCCGGATAACATCGCGGGCCAGCGGACGCGATCCTGCCCCGTGCCCGTTAGTTTCATTTGGATAAGCTTTTCCTCCACCGCGATCAGTGTGCCGCCAACTTCATCAATAGCCTCAACAACTGATTGCTGACCATCCCCGGCGTCGGCAACTACCGCTTGAAGATCGAGGAGTTGACGCCTGAGCCACTCGGTCTGATTCACGGCGTGTGCGATTTGTTCTGAATCGTCGCGCAGCTCCTGGACCATCGCAAGTTGCACCGCAATGTCTGCTTCACTGCCTTCGGAGTTTGGATCTTTTAAGACCTGAAGTTGTTGTCGGTGTTCATCACCGTTGACCTCCAAAACAATGGTGTAGCGACCAGGTGGTTGGAGAATTTCAATCTGGCCGCCGCCCGATCGCCAGCGCTCTTTCCCAAGGTCTACCCAATCAGCGTAGCGTGGCGTCGTTCGCAGTTTGATTTCGACCGATGGCTCACCACGCAAATCCCACCACACTCGATTGATTCCCTGCCGCTTTGTGCCGTCAAGCGTCCTGATGGTCTCACCGCGATCATCCTCAATACGCAGTACAACTTCGCCCTCAACATCTGCACCTAACCAGTAGTTAATCGCGGCCCCATACGGCGGGTTTTCTCCATCAGAGGGGTCGTTCGGCATCGCCTGTGGCGATGTAATATTATGAAAACGGTAGGCGGATCGAGGCTCAAAAAGATACGAGGATTCACTGGTAACACTAGCCGAGAGTTGTTGTAGCGGTGATAAATCGTCAAGAATCCAGAAGCCACGACCGTAGGTCCCCACTACCAGATCATTGAAATGATTCTGGATGACAATGCCATAGTTCGGTGCCGATGGCATGTTCAATTGCAACGGCTGCCATAGGTCACCATCGTTAAATGATACATAAATGGCGTTCTCCGTTCCCAGGTACACCAAGCCAGGTCGAATCGGATCTTCCTGGATACTTCGAGCAAAACTCAGTGGACTCTCAGCAATCCCGTCGGTAATCTTCGTCCACGTTTCACCATAATTCTCGGTACGGTAAACATGAGGTTCAAAATTGCCGACCTGATGATGCTCGATCGCCACATAGGCCTTGCCAGCATCCCATTTGGATGCATCGATTCCACGTACGACCCCGTCAGCTGGAAGGTCTGGCAGATTTGGGGTAACGTTCTGCCAACTTGCGCCGTCATCTCGGCTAACATGAACGAGACCATCATTAGAACCAGCATAGAAGACACCTGGTTGAGCGGGTGATTCGTCGAACGCGTAAATGACGCAGCAATATTCGACGCCGATATTGTCAGGCGTTAACCCACCAGACAACCCTTGCTTGCTCTTATCGTTTGTCGTGAGGTCGGGACTGATTACGTCCCAACTTTGTCCGTCGTTAGACGTGCGATGGACATGCTGGCTCGTCACATAAATCGTGTCGTGATCATGAGGCGAGATAAGCAGTGGAAACGTCCACTGAAATCGATAACGCAGTGTTTCAGCTGGCCAACCAATCGTGCTCTCCGGCCATACTTCGACCTGTCGAAATTGTCTGGTGCGTTCATCATAACGAACCACGATGCCACCAACCGCACCGGAGCCAGACGCCGAAGACCAAATGATGTCAGGTTCAACAGGGTCTGGCGTTGCGAACCCGCTTTCCCCCCCACCTACTGAGTGCCACATACCGCGAGGAATTCGACTGCCACCAAAGCCTCCGGTCCGACTGTTGCTCGGACCTCGATACGACGGACCATCTTGACGATTGCCATAGACGTTATAGGGCACCTTCGTGTCGGTGGTGACGTGGTACATTTGCGCGATTGGCAAATTCACCCTGAGCCACGTCTCCCCACGATTCTCCGAGATCGCTAAACCGCCATCATTACCAATAATCATCCGATCACCATTGAGTGGATCAATCCAGATGTCGTGATTGTCTCCACCCGGTCGCGACCGTCCATCTTGCACGACACCCGTGCGTCCACCGTCAGTCGATTTCACAAATGGTGCAGTCAGGAAATAGGCTTCGTCAGGATCGTCTGGGGCAACGGCACAATTATTGTAGTAGGCAGTCCGGCCACCAAGATTCCGATCGTGGGTCATAAGTTGCCAAGTTTGCGCACCATCATCCGATCGCCAGAGTTCACCGCTATCCGTCTCTTCTCCATGCAGTGGAACTCCATCGCCTGTTTCAAGGAGGGCGTAGATACGATTGGAGTCTGCTGGTGTTAGACAAACATCGACTTTGCCCAATGGACGTGTCGGTAAACCATGACCTTCAAGCTTCGTCCAGGTATCACCGGCATCTCGAGACACGAAGAGTCCACTTCCCGGTCCTCCACTTTGCCGACCCCACGTGTTGAACAAGACCTGCCACATGCCTGCATACAATATACGCGGGTTGTTCGGATCCATTTCTAAACTCGAAGCACCAGTGTGTTCGTCAACGAAGAGCACCTGCTCCCAAGTAGCTCCCCCATCCGTCGTGCGATAGATCCCGCGTTCCGCTTGCGGAGCATGGGTATGCCCAAGTGATGCTGCATAAACGATCTCAGGATTAGTGGGGTGGATCAGGACCCGCGCAATACGACCGGTCGCGTCCAAACCCATGTGTTGCCAAGTGTCACCGCCATCCGTTGACTTCCACACACCATTCCCGATCGTTACATTCGATCGAATGTGAGGCTCGCCCGTCCCAGCCCACACGATTTCAGGATCAGAGATCGAGACTGCCAATGCCCCAATAGCATGTATTGGGTGGTCGTCGAAGACTGGCGTCCAGAACAGTCCCCCGTCGTCCGTCTTCCAGATGCCGCCCGATGCCGCACCTACGTAGTAAGTCATCGGATCACCAGGAATGCCCGCAACCGACGCGATGCGGTTACCCACCGGGCCAATATGTCGGTACTGGAGTGCCTCGTAAGTCTCGGGAGCGATCGTCTGTGCAGTCAACAGACCGGCCGTGACGAACAAAAAGGCCAACAGCAAGACGTGCGCGCGCAGAGTAGAACGTCGATTTCCTATCGCCATGACTCTTCCTCCACCACTAGCATTGTTTAGAGATTAACAGATTATATTCTGCGACAGCAGGTCAGGCGCTGTTTCTTTATAGGCGGGACCCTGACCAACCGACCACCGCAGTCTTTTAGGTGCGAGGCAAGCGAAACGCCAGTAATTCTGAGGGAAAGTCCCTACTCCCGACTGCGATCACGATGTACTGCCTGCCGTCGAGCATGTAGGTCATCGGCGACCCCGTCTGCGGTGCTGGCATATACACCTGACCAAGCTCGCTTCCCGTATCCTTGGCATAGGCCCGTAGCATGGCGCCGCGCTCACCTGATGCGGTTGTCAGCACCGCGCTATCGCCCGCAATCACGAGTGTTTTCGTTACCAGTGTACCAATACGACCTGGCCAGCCAGTACGAGGTATGTCCAGATGCTGGAGCGCTGGATGCTCCCGCACCACATCCGGCGTGCCCCCATGAGGAATCTGCCAGACGATTTCACCTTTGTTCAGATCAACCGCGCTGATTTGTCCCCACGGCGGTTTAATCATGGGCAACCCCTGAATCCGAGAGGTCAATAATGACGCCGGCACACCAGGCACACGCCGGCTAACGATGTAGTTCATGTTCGACCGCTCAGGATTGTTCAGCAGATGGAGAGGCGACACTTCGGTCTTGGAATAGACGTAGAAGATGCCTGTTTCCGGATCAAGTGCTCCTCCAGGCCAATTCACACCACCCGTTTGCTGCGGCACCATTAAAAGTCCCAAGATGCCATCGGGGTCAGTGGCCACAGGCGGTGTGTAAATTGGACCCAATTGGTACCTCGACGCGAGAGCCTCGGCTTCGCTTCGCAACTCCGGGGTCCAATCAATGAGATCGTCGAGCGTGATGCCCTGCCTGTCGAATGCCGGTGGCCTGGTCGGAAAGGGCTGAGTCGGCGCAAGCAACTCACCCGGCACGGTGGATGGTGGCACGGGACGTTCTTCAATAGGCCAAACCGGTTCTCCAGTCTCTCGATCAAACACGAACGCCCAGTTCTGTTTCGTGGGCTGGACGATCGCTTTGATCGCGCGCCCGTCGACTGTGATATCTGCCAAAATCGGTGCCGCCGGCAAGTCGTAGTCCCAGACATCGTGGTGGACAAACTGGAAGTGCCATCGTCGTTCACCCGTGTCAAGATCGACGGCCACAAGACTATCGGCAAAGAGATTGTCACCGTGCCGATGACCACCGTAGTAATCACCGGTTGGCATCTCCGTCGGCAAATACGCCAGGCCCAACTCCTCGTCAACGGTCATCTGTCCCCAGACCCCCACATTGCCCGTGTATTGCCAGGAATCGTTCAGCCAGGTCTCGTTGCCGAACTCGCCGGCCTGCGGCAATGTATGAAAGATCCATTGTCGCTGACCCGTTGTCACGTCATAGCCTCGAATATACCCCTTAACGTTTTCTTTCGTCGGCGGAGCACTGCCGACCTCGTGCGCAGCTCCAATAATGATCGTGTTCCCTGCCACGACCGGTGCAGCATGCAAGCCAATCGGTCCCGTCACCAGGTCGATGTCTTGGTCAAGCTCTCGCTTTAGATCAACGACCCCATCGATCCCGAAGTTAGGCACAGGTAAGCCGGTCTGGGCATCCAGTGCCACGAGCTGATAACCCGGCGTGACATAAAAAATTCGATCGGTTGATTCACCGTTCCAATACGCGAGACCCCGACCGGACAATCGTCGAGGGGCCACCTCCCCACGCTCGCCTTCGTGCAGGTTATAAAACCAGAGGAGTTCTCCCGTGGCGGCATCGATGGCAACGGCAGATCGGCGCGACCCGGCCGTTGTATAAACCACCCCATCGATCATTAGCGGTGTAGACTGCAAATTCGTTTCGGGAAGCGGGCCAAAATTTTGCGTACTTAACCGCCAGGCCAGTTCGAGATCATTAAAATTGTCACCATTAATTTGGTCGAGCGGGCGGTAGCGGGTACTTGCCAGATCGGCACCGTAAGTGGGCCATTCGACATCCGGCGGCGCTTCCTGCGCCAATAGTCCACTGGGCAAGCAGACCAATGCCACAATCACTAGCCACCACCAGAATCTCTGTTTACCGGTGTGCACGTGTCTTGTTTGATTTTTCACGACGGGCTCCGTGGCGGTACATCATCTCTGTTCCAGCACCGGTCATCATTGCATGTTCAGCACATGCATTTCTAGCATGGCATCTCAAGAAACTCGGCCGTCCTATCCAGATTGGTTCCCGCGCACCGAGAAACACCCTACCAAAGAGGGACGAGATTACGCAGTTGCATGGGCTAGCGAGACACGATATCGTCGGGCCTCGATCCCACCAGCCATGATCAGACTATTGCCGCGAACCGCGCTCGTGTTGCTCGCTGTAGGCGCTCTGGTCTCGCTGCTGCGCGCCCAGCCAGACAGGATCGCAGTCGACCAAGGTGCCGCCGGAACCTGGCACGCCCTACAGAAATTGCGGACGTTCGCCAGCGTGCTTCATACAACAGCGCATCCAGACGATGAACACGGTGGAGTGTTAACGTGGCTTAGTCGCGGTCTCGGTGCTCACGTCAGTCTCCTGACCCTGACCCGCGGAGAGTCGGGTGATAATGCTCTCGGCTCCGAACTTTTTGATGCCTTAGGCTTAATCCGCACGGAAGAACTGTTGGCATCCAATCGGTACTACGGTGTTGATCGGCAGTATTTCACCTCCGCCATTGACTATGGGTATTCCAAGCGCGTGTCCGAAGCCTGGAACCAATGGTCCCGAAATGAAGTGCTTGAACAGGTTGTTCGCGTCATAAGAAAGGACCGACCGCTCGTCGTGGTGTCTCGGTTTCAGGGGGAGCCCCGCGACGGACATGGCCAACATATCGCCGCCGGCGAAATTACACGCGAAGCCTTCCACGCGGCCGCGGATCCTGATCGGTTTCCCCAGCACTGGACCTCGGACGGTCTGCGTCCGTGGCAAGCCCGTCGGCTCTACGCGGGAGGCGTGAGGAACGATGAACCGGCAGCGGTCGCTATTGACGTCACTCAGTACAGCCCGTGGTTAGGCCGATCCTACCGACAAATGGCACGACTCGGGCTGAGCTTGCAACGCTCACAGAACGCTGGCCGCTCAAGCGCCACACCTGGGTCTGCTGTGCAGCGCTATCAACAGCTATGGCCGCTCCCCGAGTCTTCCGAGGCGACGCATCCCAGCTTCTTCAAAGATTTGCAGACCGATTGGGGCTCGCTCGCATCCCTGGCCGGTACGCCAGACTCACCTGAGTTGAACGCACAAGGTCGTACGGTCGGCGCCCAAGTTGAAGCGGCGGTGGCCGCCTTCACGATGCAGCAACCGACGGACAGTGTGCCAGCACTCGCGGCGGGACTCCGCACAACACGAGCGCTGTTAACGAACCTCGCACCTGAGGCGGACGCCGCGTTCCTCCTTCGAACCAAGGCGCGACAATTTGAGGAGGCGCTTCGTGCAGCACTTGGGCTTAACCTGGTCGCTCTTGCAGTACCCCCACACGCGGCATCAGGCACCCCGACCACCTTAGCCGCCGTGGTGCCGGGTCAAACCATCGCGATCGACCTGACACTTGAGGGATCGAACCTCGCATATCTGTCAGATGTTGACCTGCGGATCGCGAGGCCGCCCGATTGGCAAGTGGTTCCAGAGAAGGAAGCTCGGCGAGCATCAGACCGCACGATTGTCCGCCGCATCCGGACCACTATCGGAGCCGACACTAAACTGTCGCGTCCTGCGTTTTCGAGAACTTCGTTAACACAACACCATTACACTCGTGCGGAGCCGGCAGTAGCCGCCATCGCGGTCGCAACCTTTCGCGTCGAGGGTGTCCCGGTGACGATCCGTACTCCCGTCCAGCGGCGGGAAGCTCGCCTCCCCTATGGCTATGTGCTCCGAAACTTACAGGTGCTTCCAGCAGTGAGCCTGACGGTTAAGCCTGCCGTGACGATCGTCCCGCACGAACAAGAAACTGTCACCGTGACCGTAGAGGTGGAACGCGCCGGACCAGCGACCATCGCTGGCACCCTCGCACTCCAAGTACCGCCGGGGTGGGCGGTGCGCCCTGTCCGCGTCAGCCTCGCCTCCCAACCCGTCGACGAACGTTTCGATTTCACGCTCCACCGGACCGACTCGAGCAACACGGCGGACACACTCACCGCCGTAGCAACGCTTGGCAACCAAACATACCGGGAAGGGTATCAAGCCATCGCGTACCGCGATCTAGAGACGCGCTATCTCTTTCGCGACGCGCACAGTGTCCTTCGGGACGTGGCGGTGACGCTGCCGAACCCTCTGACTGTTGGATACGTTATGGGAATTGGCGACGAAATCCCCGCAGCGATTCGTCAACTGGGTGCACGCGTGCAGTTCCTCGAAGGATCAGATCTCGACACCGAAGCACTGGATCAATTGGACGCGATTATCGTCGGCACGCGAGCCTACGCAGTTCGACCGGATCTCCATCAGCATAACGACCGGCTTCTCGAGTACGCCGAGCGCGGCGGCCATCTGATCGTTCTGTATAACACGCAGGAGTTCGTCCCCAATCGCCAGGCTCCGTTTCCTGCGGAGTTGCCGCGTCGACCAGAAGAAGTCACTGAGGAAGATGCCGCGATCACGATCCTTGCCCCAGATCACCCGGTCCTCCACTGGCCGAATCGCATTGACCCCAACGACTTCACCGGGTGGGTTGAACAGCGGGGCTCGAAATTCTTGAGCGCCTGGGATTCCGCCTACACGCCCATTGTGTCGGCCCACGACCTTGGGCAGCCTGCGCAACAGGGTGGCTGGCTCATGGCGTCGCATGGGCGTGGGCACTATACCTACTTCGCGTACGCCCTGCATCGACAACTCCCGTTCGGAGTACCAGGGGCGTACCGGATCCTGGCGAACCTACTTTCGGTGCGTCACGCGTCAGAGCTACGCCGACCCGATATCGACGGCGATGCGGCGCCAGTGCCCCTGGCGGAATCGGAGGATACTCAACAGACACCGGGTCATGTGGCCGAGTACGATGGCCAGCCAAATGTCGGTTGACTCAAGCCCGCGTACAGCTTGCAGGACCGTACACAATCCCACCGGGACAATCAGTTGCGACACGATCGAGATATAAAACGGGCCTCGTGTGTCTCCCGTCCCCTGAAGGGCCCCGGTGTAACTCATCGCGACCGTTACAAACAAACCAGAAATGGCAAGGTACCACAGCAGTTCCCGTCCCAGGGCGACCACTGTGCCCTCGGTCATCCCGAACAGCGCCAGCAGTGTTTCGGGGATGAAGATGAAGGCGGTGCCCACCAGTCCAGCGAGTCCCAACCCGAGGCTCGCGGAAATATGGGTCGACCGAACAACCCGGTCCGGGTGACCGGCACCCAGGTTCTGCCCAGCCATCACGGTCGCGGCGCCTAACAGGCCATGCGACGTCCAGGTAATCAGCGAGAATAGTTGGGTATACCCCACCGAGTAGACGCCCTGCGCTTGCGCGCTAAACGGAAGAGCCCCGATAAAGCGCAACATTAATAGGCCCCCAAGATTCATCACGATCCCCTGAAAGCCGGCCGGCAAGCCAAAACGGAAAAGTTGCCGAATAATCTGCCAGTCTGGCCGGTACGCCATCGTGCGGGAAAAACGAATCACAAGCCGGTTGGAAAATAACAGCCAGATGAAGATCAGGCTGGTAATCCCACTGGCCAACACGCTGCCCATGGCAGCCCCTCGCGTACCGAACGCCGGAATAGGTCCGAAACCACTGATGAGCACCACACTGAAAATCACATTTAAGCCGGTCATTAAGATGCCAAGCCGCATCGGGGTTTTGGCGTCACCCGCGGCGCGCACCGCCCCACTAAACATGAAGAAGCTCAACATGCCGAAGCTGAACACAAACATGATGCGGATGTACGGCAAGGCTTCGACTTGTACATCTGGAGCTGCATTAATCGCGTTGAGCAACGCGGGTGCGGTCCAATACCCGAGTGGCGCCAGTACACCAAGGGACAACCCAATCGCCACGATGAAAGCCTGATACACCGAGCGATTGACCTTGTCCGCGTCACCCGCACCAGCAAAGCGGGCCACGAGTACAGCCATCCCCGTAAAGATCGACGCCACAAAAACGATCACCAGGATAAAAATCTGCATGCTGACGCCGATGGCCGCATTACCAATATGGCCCACATAGTTACCGACCAGCACCTGATCAACGACACCCTGCAGCCCGCCGATGATGTTTTGCACCATGGTCGGCCAGGCGAGAAGCCAGACCGAGTGGCCAAGCGGCCCTTCGACGACGCGTCGATCAAATTGTTGTTGGGGTAGTTGTCTGTCGGTCATTCGGTGATCCACCAAGGGAGCGTATTAGTGACGCAGTGCCTCAAGACACTTGTTCCCAAGTCTCACGGGTCGCACTGCGGACAATCGCATCGAGGACCCGCATGTTCAGGATGGCGTCTTCGA